>Ga0185299_10001454_pt1 | contig 45532 bp, 41 predicted proteins | sample PaiPotPPA55metaG_FD_128002 | JGI IMG/M metagenome (GOLD analysis project Ga0185299, IMG submission 128002) | Iron sulfur acid spring bacterial and archeal communities from Banff, Canada, to study Microbial Dark Matter (Phase II) - Paint Pots PPA... ... | reverse complement strand
GGTGCAGCCGCTCACACGCGCGCAGTATCAGGCGCAGCAGGCGCCCATTCCGTCGAATCTGTTTTCCCACTCCGACCAGCAATTGCAGTGGCAAACATCGGTGGCTCAAGGCCACAGCCCCACTGGATGGGCCGGTCGGGCGGCGGATTACATCGCCTCGCAGAAGTTCAATTCTTCGAACTTCCCGACCTTCTTTTCCCTTGTTGGCAACAGCCTGGAAGGCGCTGGGGTCTCGACGCAGCCGGTGGCACTCTCACCTGGACAATCCCTTCAGCTCGCAGGCTTCAATTCCAGCGCGGCATCCCAAGCACGGTTAAGCGCGCTGAACAATCTGTTGACGCTCGGCAGCGGTGTTTCACTGGTACAGGCCGCCGACGATACGATATCCAACAGCATCGCTGATGCGAATGCCCTAAGCGCCGCGCTGGCGAAGTCGACAGCTCTCAAAACGCAATTTCCCAAGAGTTCGCTTGGGACACAGTTGCAGCAAGTCGCGCAGATTATCCAGGTTCAGGCTGATCTGGGGATGCGGCGGCAGATCTTCTTCTGCTCCCTGGGCGGGTTTGACACGCATACCAACGAATTCAATACGCACAATACGCTATATCCCCAACTGAGCCCTGCCCTGGCGGCATTTTACGATGCAACACAGGAGCTTGGCGTAGCCCAGAACGTGACCACATTCACGGAATCCGATTTCAGCCGGACCTTTCAGCCCACCAGCGGTGATGGTAGCGACCACGCGTGGGGGAGCCACCATCTAGTGGTTGGCGGAGCTGTGCAAGGCGGCCAAATCTTCGGTAAATTCCCGACTTTCGAGCTGGGGGGCCCGGACGACGCCGACGTACGAGGCCGCTGGATTCCCACTACATCCATAGATCAATACGGCGCTACACTGTGCTCCTGGTTCGGGATTCCCGATAGCGCACTCGCGAGCGTGTTTCCGAACTTCAGCAACTTTAATTCGCAGAAGCTCGGTTTTCTCGGCTAGTCGCAGAATCGCGCGAAAGGATTTTCCCGGTCGCGACATAATCGAGGCGAGCAGGCTTTATGAAACGCCTTGTCGTTCCCTTATTGCTGGCCGCGGCCTTGTCCGCGGGCAACTCCCGCGGCGATTCGCGATTGGTGCCGGGTATAAACAGCTTTACAGTTGCGTCCTACCAACAACTTGCCCGAGGCGATGCGAACTTGGCTCTCTCGCCCTTTAACATCGCTGCGGCGCTCTCCATGACCTTACCTGGAGCGCGAGGCCGGACGGCGATTGAAATCGCCACGGTGTTGCATCAGCATTACGATCCCTCTTACGATTCGGACTTCGCCGCTCTGGTCGGCGATCTAACGAAAGCGGGTAACACCGGCGCGAACGAATTGCTGAATGCCAACGGACTGTGGGTACAAAAGGGCTTTCCTATTCAACCCCGCTTCCAGGAAATCCTCGCCACCGCCTATCACAGTCTTATCACGCCTCTCGACTTCGTAACGAATCCCGAAGGCGCGCGTGAGGAAATCAATCGTTGGACCGAGCAGCACAGCAACGATAAGATCAAGGAGCTGTTTCCCGCCGGATCGCTCAACGACCAGACGCGGATGGTCCTCACCAGTTCAATCTATTTCTATGGCAAATGGCAGGATCCGTTCCTCGCGTCGCGCACCGAGGCCGGGTCGTTTACACTCCAATCCGGTGCCGTCAAGCAGACGAAGTTCATGCACCAGACCTCCCATTTCAACTACACCGAGACCCCTTCCAGCCAGGTCCTTGAAATGCGGTACGCAGGCACTGGAATCGCTTTTGACGTGCTGCTGCCGAAGACGTCGACCGGCCTGGTTGAGATCGAGAAATCCCTCAGATCCGGGGACCTCACCGCGTGGCTTGGCAATCTCACCAGCTGCAATGTCCGTGTGTCTCTCCCCAAGTTCCGCGCAGAGTCCGAGTTTTCGCTGGGCAAGACGCTTTCGGCCATGGGAATGCCAACGGCCTTTACGAATAACGCCGATTTCTCCGGCATCGATAGCCGCGGGAACCTGGCCATCTCCGAAGTAGCGCATAAAGCCTTTGTGGACGTGTCCGAGCAAGGCACGGAAGCCGCCGCAGCCACGGGGATTGCGGTCCACCCCGCCGCCATGCGCGCGCCCGAGCTAACCGTGGTCTTCCGCGCCGATCACCCGTTCCTATTCATCATTCGCGACTCTCGCGCTGGCGTGATGCTCTTCATCGGCCGTCTTGTGAATCCCAGGTCTTAACCGCAGCGACCGCCAAGCTTCCCGATCAGCCCCGGTCTTCGACCGCAGAGCGCTGATCACATCTATAATGTCAGTAGGTTCGCGCCATGTATGCGTGTTTTAGGGCAACGTTTTGCCTGCTCTCGCTGAGCATTGGAATCGGACGCTCGGAGTCCGCTACGCCGAGAACCGCCGATGTCGCGGTGTATTTGAAGTCCGATGGGATTGGTTCCACTGCCGTGGTGGCGAATATGATGCGTGAGTTGGGTGACCTCATGCTAACCGCGGGTTTTCGTATTGAATGGGGGGATTGGAAGAAGCCGGGTGTAAGCCTGGAGAGTGCCGACCTCGCGGTCGTCGTATTGCGCGGTACTTGTAGCGCCGCGTCCCCGGTCGACCCAACCGACCAGAGTAGGAATGTGCAGGTGCTGGCGTCCACTGCCGTGGCCGATCACAAGATATTACCGTTCAGCTGGATCGATTGCACAGCTTTAAGCCAGTTTCTTGGTCCATCGGTGGCACATGAATCGACGCCCCGCCGTGATTATGTCTATGGACGAGCAATGGCGCGGCTTCTGGGCCACGAGTTGTACCACATACTCGCGCGGACGGTTGAACACACGCAGGCCGGTGTCGCAAAGGAGCGCTTCACGATTGCAGATCTGCTGGCGGATCATTTTCAGTATGAGGGGGAGGCGCTGTTCAGACTGCATTCCGCTCAATCCGCCGACAGCGTATTGGAGCCCGTAATCCCGCGAACCCATATGGACCCAGGTTTGGACAGCGAACCAGAAACCCACAAGCGGAGCGTTAGAAATTGATGCGTGCGGTCAATTGAATGGCTCTCGGACCTGTGCTCCGTTGCGCATGGGTATCTGCTCGGTGAGTTATTCGGCGCTGGCGATGTTCCTCGGTTTCAGAGCTACCGGGAGGCAGGCGGGTAAAGGCTCAAAGCATTGTCGTGCAAGTAGCCACGCGCGATCTCCAACGCTTTGTCCTCCGTTACTTCATCCGAAGCCACCATTTCAGCAAGAGCGGCCGCCAGCGCTTCGCGCGCCGAGTAGACCCCCAACCAATAGGTCTCCTCAGCCCCCAGAGCTGCGCTGAATGGATATGCGTCTGTGCCGAACGTGATTTTGTCGGGGTAGGTTTCTAGCCAATACTTCAAGACATTCTTCATCTCCGAAGGGTAGACCAGCGTTTCGATTTCCGAGCTATCGATGTAAACATTCTTCATCGACGCCAGCCAGATCACCTCCCGGAAATACGGGTAGCCGCCGTGGATAAGAACGAAGGTTGTGTTGAGGTAACGCGGGTCTTTGAGGACGTTCTCGAGATTGAGGACGTCGCCTTTCCGCAGGCTGAAATAATCTCCTTCCCCCACCGCCGTGTGAATATGCACGGGCAAGTGGAGCCGGCCCCCCTCGGTGACCAGGTAGCGAAAAACGTAATCCTGGAATGTCTTGTATTCCTCCGGAGTCGGGACCCCAGCCGAATGGTATTTTTGATAGACAGCGGCCGCCGCCGGGCGTGGCGGATCGGCAAAATACAGCGAACGGAAGTAGCCGGCCTCAAACTTTTCGGCAATGGCGCCCTTCTTCTGGTTCTCCTCGAGAATGCGCGAAACGAAAGCCAGATACTCATCGAAGCTGTTGGGCAACCGGCTGACGCCCGCTTGCTGCATGTAGCGGTGTAGAACTTTTTCCTGGAGCGGGATGTAGACCCCTTCGTCGGGATTCTCCGCGGTCAGGACCTTGTTATCGAAGGGGAACAGGAATGAGTCCACGAAGAATACCCAACGGAACCTTTTCGGATTCAGGTAGCCCGTCATGGCCACGCGATTGGCCACCGAGGACTCAATACCGCACTGGTCGAGGATGCGGTCCCAATAACTGGTGCCGCCCGCTTTCTCAGCCGCACTGGATCGTTCCTGCAGCCAGTGCATGTGCGCCTCGGACAGGTCTGAATAAGGGTAGTCGAACAAAGCCTTGACCGCAGCTACCAGTTCCGGGTTCGTCTCGCGCTCGCGGAAAGGCAGGTGTTGGGGCGGAGTGGCCTGAGCGTCCACGTCGGAATCGTCGCCAAATCCCGGGTGCGCGTGGTGGTCGAAGATTTTGATCGACTTGATTCTCTCCAACATACGCTGATAAATTGCTTGGACATCTCCCGAGGGCAGCGCGCGCGACTGCGCCCATGTAGGGAGTGTCCCCGCGGCGGCGACTATTGCGGTGAGAAACCATTGGGTCTGCGTTCGCTTCATGATCGGCCCCCTCCTGTGAGGCCAGTGAGGATTGCCACTACCCAAGCACGCAAACATGGCGAACATCTTCCGGAGGGTATTCGAACAATGTACCACCGTGTGAGGTCCGAAGAAAATAGACCATCAGTTTGTAAAGTTGCTTAAAACTTGGCGGTTGTACTCAACAATCAAAACGGGCGATCTCGTCATCCATAGTGTCGGCGATCAGAAACAAACGACGGAGAGGATCGCACGACAAGGAGATGTTTTTAATGCAAACCATTCAACCCATCCAACTTGAAAACGCCAGCGAAGCAACCAAACGACTGGTCGTCTCTGCGAGCGCGGATAGCGGGCTGCCTTCTAACATGATAAAGAGTATGGCGCAATCGCCCAGTGTCCTAGAAGGCTATTTGCAATTTAGCCGCGCCTTGAAGGGCGGCAAGCTCGATCAGGAGGAGCGCGAGCAGATCGCGTTGGCCGTTGCGCAAACGAATCTGTGCGAGTACTCATTGGCGTTCCACACCGCGCGCGCCAAGAAACTTGGTCTAACAAACGATCATATTCTGGAGAGCCGCGAAGGTCGTGCAGCCGATACCAAGGTGGACGCTGCGTTGAGGTTCGCCAAGGACCTTGTGGCTGAGAATGGCGATTGCTCGCCTGCGGAACTCCAGCATGCCGGATTCACCGACAGGGAGATCGTCGAGATCGTTGCACTCGTCGCACTGAATATCTTTGAGAATTACTTCAACATGGTGGTCAAGACGGATATTGATCTTCCGAAGGTAGGACTCAAGCTGAAGGTCGCCTGAACTCCGCAAGCGATAGCGACCTCCGCCGGCATTGTGTAAGTCGATACTTACCGATGCCGGCTTTTTCATTTTAATTTGCGGAAAAGATCAACGTCGATCGCGCCGCTTCCAGATTGGAACACGCTTCGTAGCCGATCGCTTCTGAGCTTTACCATTCTTTACCGATATTTCCGTTCTTTGACAATTGATTCACGGGGGAGTGTAGAGTTTTGTTAAGAGTGTAAGGACATGCGGCAGAAGGTGCCACTTCACCACTCTATGAATCGTCATAACTGGTATGAAGTCACTTTTTTGTTTGCGAAGCCCAGCAACTCAGCCCAGTTGCGATCCTCGAAGCCGGAACCCAACTTGGCCATCCGGAAATAAGAACGTAATGCTCAAAATTTGCGTGACCTGCGGTCTGGTACTTGGAACAGTTCTCCTAGCGCAGATGATTGGCGCATATCGGTTTGTGTCCAGCGACTTGGTACAGCGGGAAGCTCAGCGCGAGACCAACCGAAAAATCGCGGCGATTGAACAAATGGCGCGTGTACTGGGTACCCAGGACACCGGGGAGTTATCGGAGATCGTTAACGAAACGATGCGAGAATCGCCGGCACAAATCGCGTGGCTCCGTATTCTGCAACTTGACGGAACTCCTGTCGCCACTGGTGGAGTACCGGCGGAAAAGCTGTACTCGCGCTCGCGAATACAGCAGGCAATCGAAAGCCACGAGGTCCTGTCCAAATTTGTGAATACCCCATCCGGACAAGTGCTCGTCACTGCACGCCCTTTCCATCCGGACCTCGGGCCGTACGGCGCAGCAGCAAACCGCGAGGGTCTCGGCTCGCTATCACGCCCGCTCATTGTGGAGATTGCAGTCTACCTGGACACTGTGGCCGCGCCGTTCGGTGCGCTTAGAGTCCGTGTTCTCACCGGTAGCATGGCAGCGCTCGCCCTCGTGATCGCCATGATGGTGATCGGGCTTCGATTCGGGCCGTATCTTCGTGGAAAGCAGCTCCAACAACAGGCTGACGTGGCGCGGACCGTTCAGCTCGATCTCATGCCGCCCGTGGGGTCGGTCCCGGAGCATCTCGACTTCGCCGGTGCGTGCATTCCCGCCTGGCAGGTCGGCGGCGATTTCTACGACGTGTATGCCGATAAGAACGGCCGGATCGGTCTGATGTTGACGGATGTCGCCGGAAAGGGCCTGCCGGCTGCTTTGTTATCGAGCCTGATACAAGGAGCGTTGCGCGCTACGTCGTGGACATCGGGGGCGCTGATGCAAGAAGGAGCGGTCCAGCAACTGAACGATTTCCTATGCGCCAGAAGCGCGCCCCAACGCTTCGCCAGCATGATTTGTTGTTACTACGACCCCGGGACATCCACTCTGCGGTATGTGAACGCGGGGCATCTGCCTCCCATACTTGTCCACAGACGACGAAATGGAACATTCTCAGTACAGCGACTAGAGGAGGGAGGTCCCGTTCTGGGTCTCTTACCAGGTTCCTTCTATCCCCAAGGAGAAGATATTGTCGGTCCTGGCGATTTGCTGGTGATGTTTTCAGACGGAATCACTGAAGCGGAGAACAGACAGGGCGAAGACTTCGGCGAAACGCGCCTGCTGGAGACCGTTTGCAAGAACTGGGATGCATCTACTCGCACGCTGTGTGACGCCGTGCTCGCCCATTTGCGCTTGTTTCTGGGCGACTTGGATCCTCAAGACGATCAAACGCTGGTGATCGTCAGACTGCAACCGTCGCTGAACGAGTTGACGAGCGATGATCTTCTCGCTATTGGCCGCTCGCAACGCTTCGGCCAAGAGAGCACAGAGTTGATTTACCAGTAAAGTTGCGCTCGAAAACACAGAAATCGAAATTAAACCTGAATCTCAGAAGCGCGAGGTCACGCCTACAGGCGTAACGAAAGTCTATGCAGGTGATCGGCGACTTAACGACATAGCGAGCCAGTCGCACGCTTTGTGAATCACGCCTGTTCTAAACCTTTGATATGAACAGGCAATTACTGCATCCGATATTCGCGTTGCGTGATCAAAGTATGTCACCGAAGAAGCAACAAGTTCTCGGCGTAATCGGTGAGCTCGGCGCAAACTACGTTGGCAACGTCAACAGCGTCCAACTCGGAAATACGGCTTTTGAATATTTGTTTGGGCCGCGGTTCAACTGGCGGCATTCGCGTTTCACACCTTACGGCAGGCACTGGTCGTGGCGAGCGATTTTCCAATGGCTTCAATCCTGCCTCCACGGACCAGCGCCTTCTCGCAAGCCAGAACAATTTCGCCGCTGCGTTAGGCGGCGGCCTCGATATCGGGTCACGAACCACATTGCGATAAAGCCGATTCAGGTCGAATGGCTGACAACCCAGATCTCAAATAACGCTGCGAACATCAACTATGTCCAAAACAATCTGCGCTATTCGGCGGGCGTAGTCTTCCGTTTCGGCTCGAAAGTAGCCGGCCCGACTCAATCCACGCCCGGCTGATCTTCTAGGCGCTGGGAGAGTCAAGGCGTTCTCACTATAGGCAGTTCGATGAAGCTCGCCTGGCCAGGCGCGTGATAGATCCGCTGCACCGCTTTTCGGTAATCCGCGGGCTTGGCCCAGAAGATATTCGCTACGAAGGTCTGCGGATTGCGGTCGTATAGAGGGAACCAACTCGACTGGACTTGCACCATGATGCTGTGGCCCGGAAGGAACACGTGATTTGCCGTGGGTAATGCGAAGCGATACAGCAGAGGAGTATCGGGTGTGATTGGTTTGGCAATCTCCAGGCTCTCGCGATAGCGGCCACGGAAGATGTCCGCCGAAATCATAAGCTGATAGCCGCCCAAAACCGGCTGGCTGGCAACTTCGTCGGGATAAAGGTCGATAACTTTGACCACCCAGTCGGAATCGGTGCCGCTAGTGGAGGCGATCAAGTTGGCGACTGGTTGACCGCTGATCTTCATCGGGGCGCTCAAGACCTCGGAGACGAAAACCGCAACATCCGGACGACCGGATATCTCGCGCTGATCGTCCACCAGCCAACGGGACCAACTGGCAGTATCGATGGGGCGTGCGCGGAAGGGGACCGGCTTGGCGGGATCGGAAATGTAATCGTCGGACGCGTTGTCGCCAGACTGCGGTGCGGCGAAGCTCAGTTTTGACGCGGCGGCAAGATAGAGCGGCGTTGGTCGCACCGTGCAGCCGCTTGCACAGCCGGCCGGCCAGGCGGGCAAACGCCGCCACGTGTTCGTACCGGTTTCAAACGCAGCCACTGGCGGGATGTCGGCCTTGGGCGCGCCGTCCTTCAAATACTGGTCCAGGAATGGGCGCAAGATCTCGCGGCGGAAATAGAGTGCCGTATCGCTGTTGAACTTCAACGCGCCGAGCGTGCTCCCATCACCGATCTCCTGGCCGTGATGCCAAGGGCCCAGGACCAGGAAAACCTTGTCGTTATTAGCATCCTTCGGCTTGATCGCTTTGTAGACGGCTGTGGCGCCGTAGATGTCCTCCTGGTCCCACAGGCTGTGCACCAGCATCACCGGCACTTTCAACGGTTGGGAGGCCAGCACCTGGTCCACGGCCTGATCTCGCCAGAAGGCATCATAGTTGGGATGTTCCAAGAGCCTCCGCCAGAAGCCAACTTGTTCCAGACCGTGGCGGCGCCCGAGTTCGCCCGCTGATCCCGCCTGCATGAACATGTCATAGTCGTCAAAGTGAGCCGTCCACCACTTGGCATCCGACGCGCGAGTCGCCTCCTGTTCATAGATGTAGGGCAAACCCTGTTGGCGAAAGGCGCCGTTGTGAAACCAATCATCGCCCTTCCAGCCATCCACCATCGGGTTCATCGGCACCGACACTTTCAGGGCCGGATGGGGATTGACGAGGGCCATCAAGGGGAGAAACCCATCGTAGGAAATGCCGAGAATACCGACCCTGCCATTGCTTTCCGGAACGTTCTTCACCAACCAGTCAATCGTGTCGTAAGTGTCGGTCGCGTGATCGACCGGGGTCGGGTTCCGCGACCCGTGCAGAGGCCGATTCATGACGTAGTCGCCCTCCGATCCGTACTTGCCGCGCACATCCTGGACCACCCGAATGTAGCCGCCTTCGACAATGACGTCGGTGGCGTTGTCATAGCCGTAGAGATTTGGGCCGAGGTGAGCGCTGTGGGCATGGGTAGTGAGTTCGGTAGCGTTGTAAGGCGTGCGCGTTAGTAGGATGGGCGCGCCCTTCGCGTCCTTCGGTACAAGGATTACAGTGTGTAGCTTCACGCCGTCGCGCATCGGGATCATCACGTCGCGTCTCTCATGGTCAAAACCACCGGTTGCGGGCATGAGCCTGGCCGGCGTCTCGCTTGGAAACTCGGGGTAGGTAGCCGGCGGCGAGGTTTGGGCGTTCGATGGAGTGATGAACAATAAAGCGCCGAGGAGTGAATTCCGTAGTGCAGGAAGCGAGATGAACTTGTGCATCCGATGATTGTAGCTAAGCCAGCGAGCGCATCAACGCCCGTAGTAATGTGGAGCTCAGAAAACTTGGATACAGTGTTGATATGTGTAATAGCAAAAATTCTTGGAGCGTACGAGACATGATGAATCGGCGCGATCTCTTAAAGCTCTCCGTGGGTACGATCGGACTTGCCCAACGTGAATTGGCCGCACAGGAAAAGGTTGCGAGGGCGGTACGGGGTTTGCCGTCGCCCAAGATCAAAGATGTAAGCGTGATCGCCACCGCACCCGCGGGACTCCGGCTGGTAGTGGTGAAGGTCACGACGGATCAGGACGGTCTGTATGGCTATGGTTGCGGAACCTTCACGCAACGCGCCGACCTGGTAGTTCCAGCGGTCGAGAAATATTTGAAACCGTTTCTGATCGGCAAGCCGGCGGATCGTATTGAAGACATCTGGAACGCCAACTACAATAGCTCGTATTGGCGTAACGGGCCGGTGTTGAACAACGCGATCAGTGGCGTGGATCAAGCGCTTTGGGATATCAAGGGCCGGCAGGCGAACATGCCGGTATATCAACTGCTCGGCGGAAAGGTGCGCGAGGCGGCGGATTGCTATGGCCACGCCGACGGCGCGGAATATCAGCAGACCATTGACGCCGCGAAGATGTGGATCGCGCAGGGATTTCGTTTCGTACGGGTGCAAGTGGGCGTGCCGGGGATGGCGGGTTATGGATCGCGCCGCGGCGATGCGACAGTGAAGGCGTTGCATAGCGGCCCGGTGTTCGAGCCGGCGCTCTATATCCGGCGGGCGCTGAAGTTGTTTGAAGAATCGCGGAAGGCTCTGGGCGACGATATCGAATTGCTGCACGATGTGCACGAGCGCGTCGCGCCGATTCAGGCGGTGCATTTTGCCAAGGATGCTGAGAAATTCAATCTGTTTTTCATGGAAGACGCGCTATCGCCCGAGGACATTGCATATTTCCGCCTGATCCGGCAGCAGTGTTCAACCCAGCTCGCCATGGGCGAATTGTTCAATAGCCCGCATGAGTGGCGCCCGCTCATCACGGAGCGGCTAATCGACTTCATCCGTATTCACGTTTCGCAGTGCGGAGGATTGTCGCCGGCGCGAAAGATCATTGCCTTCGCCGAGCAATTCGGAGTTCGCAGCGCCTGGCATGGACCGGGAGATGTGTCGCCGATCGGGCATGCGGCGCAAATCACTCTGGACGTCACGGCTCCAAACTTCGGCGTGCAGGAATATTCGCCATTCAACGAACGCACCCAGGAGGTCTTCCAAGGCTGTCCGGTGATGAAGGAAGGCTACTGGTACGTGAACGAAGCTCCAGGCTGGGGTATCGAAGTGGACGAGAAAGCCGCCGCGAAATATCCGTTCGGTTTCGGCGAAACGGGCGAACGCAAGACACTGAATGGCGGATGGGGAGAGATCCGCCGGAAAGACGGGACGATCATCAAACAGTAAGCGCTACCAGCCTCGCTTTAAGTTTAGCTGTAGCTATCTTTGCGCCGCGCCGGAACGCCCCATGATGGGCCAAACGTCGACGATTTGCTCGCCTCTGGCGACATAGTATCGGTCGTAATAGTTGGTGCTGTCGTCGAGGACAGTGCAATAGATTTCCACGCGATCGCCTAGCTTGGGCTCGCGGTCGGCATCCTTCCATTTCAGGAGCCCGTATTCGGCGCCCTGAGTCCCGACCTCCAGCCCGGGCATCCCTTTCACCTTGTCAGTCGGCCGGACACCGGCTTTATTGCCGTAGTCGATGGCCACCTGGTTGGGATGACGTTTGCTATCCACAGTAGTAAGTACTGTGAGAGCGCCATCGAAATCATTGTAAGTCGTCTCGTTGTCCTTACCGCCGATAACAAAATACCTGGTGTCCATAAATACATAGGATCCTACTTCGAGCTCGGTGAGGCCGTTCTCATGATCCATGTTGTAAGTGCCAGTGGACCCACCCGTGAAAATATTAACCGGCAAGCCGGACTTCTTGCATAAGGCTACTGTCTCTCGGGCATCGGCCATATCTTTCGTGGAGCGTTCGCGCCTTTTCTCATAGCCGTGAACATGGGCAGCGATTCCAGCGTAGGCCATGATGCCTTGAAACTCCGCGCGCCTAGAGGAAGCCACTTTCTGCGCCAGTTCGACGGCAGGCTTACCGTTTTCGATTCCCTGCCGGTCCAAACCCGCATACACCGAGACGAGCACCTTGAGGTGGGCATTGTCGGCCGCCGCTGCCTGTTCAACCCAATCGAAAACCTGAGGGTCATCGATGACGAACATGAAGGTGGGATCTTTCTTCGAAAGCGCAACTGCTCGCTCGATGTTGTTGCGGCTGGCGGGCTGTTTGGTCCACATCACGTTCTTCAGGCCGGCGTTGGACATCAGCTCTGCTTCCGCAATGGTGGCGCAGGTCAGACCGATTCCGCCGTGGGCGATCTGAATCTTGGCCACGTCCACGCTTTTATGAATCTTGACGTGCGGGCGGACGGCGATTCCGTTGGCTTTGGTCTTGTCAGCCATGAGCTTCACGTTCCGTTCAAACATCGCCAGATCGACGACCATGCAGGGAGTCGGAAGAACGTCCTTAGTCATGTCTTTGAAATCGCGGCGGGCAATGCGCGCTTCGAACTCTGAGTAAGGAAATCCGGTGGAACTCGTTCTAGCGGCCCGGCCTCTTACTGTGGAAAGAGCAGCTGCGCTGGCAGCTATGAATTGGCGGCGTGATGTCATTGGAGCCCTCCTCAGCGAAGTCTATCATGTCCCGTTCTGCTTGTCGCACCTAGGGTTGAATCAAAGTATATCAGTGTGTTATCGTCGCAACACAAATGACACGTCGCCTGAAAGTAATTGCCGGCTTTCTGCTTGTTTGCCGGCTCGTTTCGGGCCAAGGAACAGAACCGGGCCCGCAGCCGAAGACTACTCGCGAAGACGTTACTGAGGGCCAACGCATTTTCGGAACCCAGTGCTCTTACTGTCATGGGCCGAAGGGCGAGGGCGGGCAAGGTGCGGTGCTCGCGGTTCCCCGCTTGTCTCATGCACCCGACGACCAAGCCCTATTTCGCATCATCCGCGAAGGTATTTCAGGCACTCGTATGCCCGCCAGTGCACTGACCACCGGCCAGGTCTGGCAAGTAGCCGCGTTCGTGCGAACACTGGGGCGCGTCGAAGGATCCAAATCCTCCGGTGACCAGCAGCGCGGCCACCAGATTTTCGTTACGAAGGGAGGCTGCGCAAAGTGTCACACGATTGCAGGCCACGGCGGCGCCATCGGACCGGACCTCACTGACATTGGAGATCGTAGGGAAGCGGCTGCATTGCGGACCTCGCTGCTCGAGCCCAGTGCGTCGGTCCCACTTGACTTCCTTCAGGTTCGAGTCGTGACAAAAGACGGCCACACCTTTACTGGTGTACGGATAAACGAAGACGCATTCTCCATTCAGTTTCGTGACCTGTCAAACCAGTTTCACTCCCTTTGGAAGAATGAACTGACCGGCATCGTGAAAGAGCCGAAACGATCTATAATGCCGAGCTATCAGAGCATCCTTACTGCTGCCGAGCTCGACGATGTGGTGGCTTACTTGGAATCTCTACAGGGCCGGCCATGAAACTCATCCTCCTATTACTCGCAGCAGGCGCGGTTTTGCATGGACAGGTCCCGTATGAGCGTATCCTCAAGGCGCACTTGGAGCCAGGTAACTGGCTGACTTACTCAGGTGATTATCAAGCTCACGGTTATTCGGCGTTGGACCTGATCAATACATCAAATGTCGCCGGCCTGAAGGTGGCCTGGATGTATCAGATCGGCACCACGCATCATTTCGAAACGACACCGCTGGTTTTCGACGGAATCATGTATATCACCGAGCCGCCCAGCGATGTGACGGCGCTTGACCTCCGCACCGGACGGCCTATCTGGAGCTACCGGCGATCGCTGCCCAAGGGCGTGATCGTGTGCTGCGGACAAGTAAATCGCGGCCTGGCAGTACTGGACGACCAGCTTTTCCTGGGCACCGTGGACGCGCACTTAGTCGCGCTCGACCTACGGACGGGGCGGGTCCGTTGGGACGTTGAGGTGGCCGATTATAAAGAAGCCTATTCAATCACGGTTGCGCCGCTCGCCGTAAAAGATAAGGTCATTGTCGGTATCGCAGGCGCGGAATATGGCATCCGCGGTTTCCTGGACGCTTACGACGCGAAGACCGGCAAGAGAGCGTGGCGCTTTTATACAGTTCCCGCGCCGGGTGAGCCTGGCAACGAAACCTGGTCGGGTGATAGTTGGAAGACGGGCGGCGCCCCGACGTGGGTCACTGGCGCATTTGATCCGGAATCGAACGTGGTCTATTGGGGGACCGGCAATCCTTCGCCGGATATGATCGGCGACGATCGCAAGGGCGATAATCTCTATTCTGATTCCCTGCTCGCGTTGGACGCCGACAGCGGAAAATTGAAATGGTATTTCCAGTTCACTCCGCACGACGTGCTCGACATGGACGCCAACCAGGTGCCGGTGCTCCTGGATGCCAACCTCCGCGGGCGTCCGAGGAAACTGGTGCTGTTCGCCAACCGGAACGGCTTTTACTACGTGCTGGACAGACTCACCGGCGAATTTCTGGTGGGCAAGCAATTCGCGAAACAGAACTGGACCAGCGGGCTGGATCAGAATGGCCGTCCAAAGTTCAATCCGGCCGCAGTCCCGAGCCCCGAAGGAGCACTCGTTTATCCGGACGATGATGGCACCGCAAACTGGTTCAGCCCCTCCTTCGATCCGAAGACCGAGCTCTTTTATCAAAACGTGCGCGAAAAAGGCGCTATCCAAAAACGGACTCATGCCTCCTATGAGCCGGGACATCTATTCATGGGCGCCAACCGCTTACCGATCCCCGGCGAGGAGCCATGGGGAGCGTTGCGCGCGCTGGACTGGCGAACCGGCGAGACACGCTGGGAGTTTCGAGTCCACACTCCACCTTGGTGCGGCGTGCTTTCGACCGCTGGCGGTTTAGTTTTTTCCGGAACGATGGAAGGCGACTTCTTCGCCGTCGACGCCTCAACCGGCAAGCTGCTGTGGCGTATTCAGACCGGTGGCGCCATCTGGTCGAATCCCATTAGCTACCTGAGTGAAAGTAAGCAGTACATTGTTGTGTCCGCCGGAACTACGGTTATCGCTTTCAGCGTGGATCGGTGATTCTACCCATGCGGAACACTGTCATGTATCTACTATTCGCCGCCGCGCTGATGCCTGCGCAATCCGATCATCATAAGGTGACTAAGGCGGACATTGATCGGTGGATGACGGAGCTGTCTAACTGGGGACGCTGGGGCCAAGACGACCAACTGGGAACGCTGAACCTGATCACGCCCGCCAAGCGCCGGGACGCCGTCGCATTGGTAAAGGAGGGCTAGACGATTTCAATGGGCCCACAACGTCCTTACCGAGAACGTCGTCGACAATGAGGATCCGTTCGTACACACCATGCTGCCTCGTACCGGTGGCGATCTCGATGAACTCGGACGGGAGGCTGTTATGAGGAAGCGTTGGGTTTTTCTATTCACTGCCTCTCCCTTGCCTGTCCCCGGGGGTACGGGTTCTCCCATCAATCCCATCGCAACCTATTAATCAGATGACAAGATGAAACGACATTCCCTAGTTCTATTGGCTGTCCTCGCATTCGCATGGCCTGGATTGGCGCAGGAAAACTTGGCCGGAAGAAAGCTGTTTGCGGCCCGCTGCGCCAGTTGCCACGGCGCTGACGGCGGTGGCGGTGAGTTTGGACCCGACATCGCGGACGTGCGCGGATTGGGCCACCGGGACCGGAACCTTGCGGATCTCATCAAGAACGGCCTTCCGGATTCGGGCATGCCCGCTTTCCCGCTTCCTCAGCAGGATATCGATGCATTGGCGGCTTTCGTCAAAGGCGTCCGCGCACCGGCTTTCGAGCATCCTGCGGCCGGCGACCCGAAGGCCGGTGAAAGCTTTTTCTTCGGAAAGGGAAACTGCGCGAGTTGCCATTTGGTGAATGGGCGCGGGGGTGTTCTGGGCCCGGACCTATCGGATCTGGGACGGGAGACCAGGCTGGCTCGCATCGAAATGGCTTTGCGCGATCCTACTGCCATCAGCGCGGCCGGGTACAAGTTGGTTTCGGTGCGTTTGCGCTCAGGACAAACCATCCGCGGCCTCGCCAAGAACGAAAGCAATTACGATCTCCAACTGCAGGACCTCGACGGTAAATTGCATTTTCTGTCGCGGGAAGAGATCGCCGATGAAATTGCCGAGCCGAAAGGCTTAATGCCGCCAGTCGCCGCCACCAGCGCCGAGCAGCGCGATCTTCTGGCATTTCTGAGCCGGCTTGCCAAGGACTCGGCCTCTTCGATTAGGACGGGAACAGCGGCCCTCGATGGCGGCCTGACGTTTTCGGCGATAGCCAATCCTAAACCAGGTGACTGGCCCACTTATCACGGCCGCCTCAGCGGAAATCGCCATAGCGAGCTGCGCGAAATCAACACGGCAAATGTGGGCCAGCTTGGAGCCAAGTGGATGTTCCCCATCCCAGATTCCAATCATCTGGAGGTGACGCCGGTCGTAGTGGACGGCGTGATGTACGTGAGCATGGCCAATCAAGCCTATGCCCTCGACGCGCGCAGCGGGCGGCAAATCTGGCATTATTCGCGGCCTCTGACCAAAGGTGTGATTGGCGATGCAGGCACGGCGATCAATCGGGGTGTGGCCGTTCTGGGTAACACGGTTTTCATGGTTACCGATCATGCCCACATCATCGCGCTCCACCGTTTGACCGGTGAACTATTATGGGACACCGAAATGGCCGACTATCGAAAGCACTACGGCGCTACGTCGGCTCCGCTGGTGGTGAAAGATCTGATTCTTTCCGGCACCTCAGGAGGCGACGAAGGGGCGCGCGGTTTCGTGGACGCGTACAAGGCTTCCACCGGCGAGCGTGTCTGGCGATTCTGGAATATGCCGGCGCCGGGCGAGCCGCTGTCTGAAACCTGGGTCGGCCGGGCAATGGACCACGGATGCGTGGATGGCTGGTTGACTGGAACCTATGATCCCAGCACCGATTTGATCTATTGGCCGACTGGTAATCCGTGCCCCGACTACAACGGCGATGAGCGCAGGGGCGATAACCTCTACTCCAGTTCAGTGCTGGCGCTCGATCCTCAAACCGGCAAGCTTCGCTGGCATTACCAGTTCAGCCCACACGATCTGCATGATTGGGACGCGACGGAAACGCCCATGCTCATCGACGCTGAATTTCGCGGCCGCCAGCGGAAACTCCTGGTGCAGGCGAACCGCAATGGGTTCTTCTACGTTCTCGACCGCGTAACCGGCGAGTTTTTGCGGGGCGAGCCTTTCGTCAAGAAACTCACTTGGGCGAGCGGCATCGGGTCTGACGGCCGCCCTAAGCTAGTGCCCGGCCAGGAACCAACAGATCAGGGAACCAGGACTTGTCCGTCCGTGTCGGGCGCTACGAATTGGATGTCAACGGCTTACAACCCGTCCACTGGATTGTTCTATGTGATGGCGCTCGAATCCTGCAATATCTATACGAAGTCGTCGGCATGGTGGGAGCCTGGGCAGTCATTCTATGGCGGCGCGGCGCGACGAGTCCCCGGCGAGATCAATCAGAAATTCCTACGCGCAATTGATTTGCAGACCGGAAAGATCGCCTGGGAAGTTCCGCAGGTCGGACCGGGCCATAGCGCGGGAGGCGTGCTATCGACGGCCGGTGGCGCAGTATTTTATGGCGACGATAACGGCGCACTGGCGGCGGTGGATGCCAAGACCGGTAAAGCGCTTTGGCACTTTAACACCAACGAGACTTGGCGGGCTTCGCCCATGACTTATATGGTCGATGGAAAACAGTACATCGGCGTGGCCTCGGGCCCAAACATTATCGCGTTCAGCTTACCTTGATGACGAACATGCCGGCGGTTCGATTTAGATTTCCGCTGGCTTTATGGGCAATCAGCCAAGCTCAGGGGCCGAGGAAGCGCTAACCCCGGCGCCCGCCCGGCGAAATGGGACAGCGAGAACCAATTACCGCGAAACAGCATACAGATCCGGCGTTCCCTGGATGGCGGCACAACCTGGGAACCGCATACCATCCCAATCATCCAACACGACGACATCATCCCACACGACGACGCGCCTGGAATACCGTTCGAGGACAAGCCCTATATTGGGTAATTGGACAATCGTCAGCAAGCACCACTCCGCAGGTGCAATTGGCTCGACGGCCTAAGGAACGTCGCCATTTTGTGTCGAGCGCGCATTTGACGGGTCTTTACGGCCGGAATCGTCAACCTCAACCGCCCCGCAACTTCAGCGAGGCTGAAGCCGTAGAAATCCCGCAGGAGAATGACGATCCGATATTTTTCCGGCAGACAGGCCAGTGCGGTGCGCAGCAGAACATTCGTCTCCGTCCTCTGATATTCGGTCCAGGGCGAGTGGCTTTCATCAGCCACCGGTAGCTGAGCCAATATGGTAGGGTCGAGCGCTAATGACCGTGAAGCGGCGCATTTCTGACGACGCCACGCCCGAGCCTCATTTAGACCAATTCGGACCAACCACGTCCTGAAACTGGCTTCGAACCGAAACTGCGCAAGATGGGTGAACGCTTTCAGTACAGTCTGCTGGATAATGTCCTCGACGTCTGGGTGACTACCGATTGTTGCGCGGACTATGCGCAGTAAGGGCCTGAGATGCGGCGCGATCAAGTCTGCAAAGAGATCTGGACGGCCTCCGAGGATTTTGCCAATTAATTCGACTTCCTCGGTTGCCGCAATTGAGATCGAAATCACTCCGGGGTCTATGCAAGTCAACGACCAATTCTCGTCAGCAAGAACCCCTCTCGTTTTCGTTAGATCGGCACTACCGGCCAGACCCTCCGTGACGTTCCCTCGACACGGTGTCGAAGGGATGGCGGAAACGCACCGCTGTATCCTCCGATCATATGAACTGCTCATGGCACTGCGTTGCTGATTGAAAATCTGGAAATCCGAAGACAGGAATCCTGGTCTGGAGCTAGTCAAGCCGCTCGCTTGCTGTGTCGATCCTCGCTGATATTCAGAGCCGAATGGCAACAGTTAGGTCTTGGTTAGACTTATTTGCACCGTCTCCAGTACCACGATTCGACGTATCCAACGATGCGGCGGCCCTAGGCGGTGCGGAGTTGCTTCTATCCAGGAGACACCATGCTCAGCTCCCATTGGATTCCGTTCTCCTGGCAACTCCCCAGCCCCCGCTTAGTCACGAAAACGCTCAGCGCCATTGAGGCGCTAGGGCCAAGCGCTTTCAGTTGGCTATTCATATTCGTTCTTGTTTCGTATCTCCATGGAGACGACGGCGGTTGGAGATCCGACGGGCGACACGGAGCGATACTCTATATGTGGTACGTTGATGTCAACCACGCGTGACAAGTCGATAGCACCTCTTGGATTCTGGTCTGCCATCACACAATTTGTGTTGGGCGCGATCGGACTGGCGGTGATCACTTTCGCCGCCTTCCCTCTGCGCCTCCAACCCGGGGCGATCTCGCTTCTCTATCTGATCGTCGTCGTCTTCGTGTCACTCAGATCTGGCTTTATTTCCTCAGTCGCGGTATCCCTGGTAGCGGTGTTCTGCTTGAATTACTATTTTCTTCCGCTGTCCTCCCCGCCTGGGACGAAGAATCCGTTGGCTCTCGTAGCAACAGCGACGTTCTTAATCACCGCTTGGGTAATTACCGCGATGGTGGGCCGAGTGCGCAACCTGACGCAAACACAGCTCACTTTGCGATTTGAAGAGCGCTTGGCAGAGAGAACGCGGATTGCCCGTGAACTGCACGATACGCTATTGCAGAGCTTTCAAGCGTTGATGCTTCACTTTCAAACGGTGAACGATCTGCTGCCGCCTGGCAAAGCCAAAGAGGCTCTGGAAAAGGCGCTCGATCGGGCCGACCAAGCCATCGTTGAGGGCCGCGATGCTATTCAGAATTTGCGTTCTTCTACTACCCTTACCAACGAACTGGCCGAAGCTATGACTGCGTTGGGCGAAGAGCTCGGCGGTACCCGCGATGGCGAGAAGAGTTCCGCGACGTTCCGTGTTTCAATAGATGGTCGGCCGAGAGAACTGCAGCCGATCCTCCGCGATGACATTTATCGAATTGCACGGGAAGCGCTGCGAAATGCGTTCCGGCACGCACAAGCAACTAAAATCGAAGCGGATATCACGTACAGCGATCGTCTTCTTCGACTGCGCGTCCGCGATGATGGGAAGGGCATTGACTCGAAGCTGCTGGACGCGGGACGTGAGGGACACTGGGGTTTGCCCGGCATGCGCGAGCGCGCCCAGCAGATCGGCGCACAACTCGACATATGGAGCGAAGTCGGAGCAGGCACGGAGATCGAGTTGCGTATTCCGGGTTCCATCGCGTACGGGACATCTCCCAGCCAGAGCGGTTTCCGGATTTTCCGCAAAACGAAGGAGCCGGCTCATGATCGCTGACCGGGCTCCTATTCGCATTCTCTCAGTCGACGATCATCCCCTGCTCCGCGAGGGCGTGGCCGCGCTGTTGGCCAGTCAATCAGACATGACACTGGTTGCTGAGGCTTCTAACGGCCGCGAGGCGATCGAACTGTTCCGAATCCATCGTCCGGATGTAACCTTGATGGATTTACAGATGCCGGAAATGAATGGCGTGGATGCTATGATCGCGATTTGCGAGGAGTTCCCTGGAGCGCGAATCATCGTTCTGACCACTTACACGGGTGACGTTCAAGTGTTGCGCGCCCTCAAAGCCGGCGCTCGGGCCTACCTGCTCAAGGGACTGCTGCGAAAAGAACTCCTGGAAACAATCCGTCTTGTTCATGCTGGGCAAAAGCGGATGCTTCCCGAGGTGGCTAGCGAACTCGCCGAGCATGCCACTGATGATGCCCTGTCCCCACGCGAAATCGAGGTTCTCAGGCTCGTTTCCGGCGGCAATGCCAATAAAGAGATCGCCGCCCAGCTTTCTATTACCGAAGAAACCGTCAAGGGCCACATCAAGAACATTCTCGCCAAGCTGGGAGCCAACGATCGGACTCATGCTGTTACCATCGGGCTGAAACGCGGCATCATCGACCTCTAGACCCCTCGAAAGAGGCGTTCAAGCAATCCGCTTTTTGGGGTTTCGATTTGTTCTGAACAAAGATAGCCTAAGTACGGGACCACTTGTGCAACGGCTTTTCTCGACATTTCCGGAGGGTTGGCCTGGAACTGGGCTTGCATTCTTACGAACTATGGCAGCTCTCCCTGCGGTTCAACATGGCATTGCAGGACTGCTGACATCGCCTCCACCGGCACTGATCAACCTACAGCTAGTGGCGGCGGTCGCCGCAGCCTTTTTGCTGGTTGGCTTGTGGACACCGATCGCAGGAGTGCTGCTAGCGGCCGGCGAACTGTGGCTTGCCTGTTCGCATCCTATCGATCCCTGGAGGCACATCCTGATTGGCGCTTTCGGCGCCGCGTTGGCGATGCTCGGCCCCGGCGCGTGGTCTATGGATGCCCGTCTCTTTGGACGTAAGCGCATTCACATTCCGCAGCGCTAAATTTCCCAGCCAAAAAAAGAAATCTTTTGAAGACGTAACGCGGATACAGGTGTCGCCCTCGAGCACCCCGAAAGTAGTGCCGCGTGGCATTACGATCCAGTTAGAGAGAAAGGCTTCCATCGAGGGTTGTTGATAAACGGGTTGCGCTTCAAAATGAGGGTGCAAGTGAAAGTTGACCGGGATCTCCGGTCGGCGGTTAGACAGAACTTTCCAGTTGGAGGATAGGACGATGCATGCAGTCATTCAATTCAAGTCGAGAACAACTGACTTCGAGTCTTACGTCGGACTCGATCAATACCTGGAGTCGCAGCGTGATGCGCGAGAGAGCCAGAACGGGTTTGACGGAATCGTGGGGTCGAGCGCCATTCTTCGTGAAGTATTGGATCAAATTCGAATCGTAGCCCCGACCGACTCTACCGTTCTCATCGAGGGTGAAACCGGTACCGGAAAGGAGCTCATCGCACAAGCCATACACACGCACAGCCGGCGCCGTGATCGACCTTTTGTGAAATTGAACTGTGCGGCCATCCCACTAGGGCTGCTGGAAAGCGAACTCTTCGGTCATGAAAAGGGAGCCTTCACGGGCGCTGTGGCGCAAAAGATCGGCCGTTTCGAGGCGGCGAACGATGGCACGCTGTTCTTGGACGAGATCGGCGATATTCCGCTGGAATTGCAAGCCAAGCTGCTGCGAGTGTTGCAAGAGCAGGAATTTGAAAGGCTGGGTAGTACATATACCCACCGGGTTAATGTGCGCGTGGTGGCCGCAACCAATCAAGACCTCGCAACGCTGGTCGCCGAGAAGCGGTTCCGAATGGATCTTTATTACCGCCTCAATGTGTTCCCCATTGCCCTTCCGCCACTCCGTCGACGCGCGGAAGACATCCCGATGCTAGTGGCGCATTTTGTGCGTAGATACGCCGAGCGCATGGCCAAGCGGATCGGGAAGATTGCATCGGCTGCCATGGACGAGCTGGTCCGCTATCCGTGGCCCGGAAACATTAGGGAACTGCAGAATTTCATAGAACGGGCCGTGATCCTGACCTGCGGCGATGTGCTGCAACTTTCGGAATTGCCATCTAGTCCGACGCTTCCGACAGGCCCGGTCACGCTGGCGGATGCTGAGCGCGATCACATCCTGAACGCACTCAAGGACAGCCATTGGGTGGTGGGTGGTGCGACCGGAGCTGCGGCGCGTCTGGGCGTGAAACGAACCACTTTAATTAGCAAGATGCGCAAGCGGGGGCTCTCGCGGGCCATGGCACAGGAGGTTTAATATGCGAAAGAACTACAACTTCTTGATTGAGTCCGAGCGGACACGTCATACGCTCGTTCTCAACAGCCAAAAGATCGCGACCTTCGCCACGCTTGACGCGGCCGAAGCGGAAGCCAACAAGATCGCCAACCGCGCTGTGCCCGGCGCCAACCTTAGATTCGAACTGGACTTTATGTGGACGCTCACGGGCCTGGAGCTGCGCGCTGCCACGCTGGGGTGGAACGAATAAGGATTTTTATGTGGATCGTAAGACTTGCTCTGGCACGCCCTTACACGTTCATTGTGTTTTCTTTGGTCCTGCTGCTGATCAGCCCAGTGGTTCTGCTCCGCACGCCAGTAGATATTTTCCCGAGCATAAACATTCCTGTCATCAGCGTCATATGGACCTACACTGGCCTGGTGCCATCCGAGATGGAAACGCGCATTGTATCAATCTTCGAGCGATCTCTTACCACCAGTGTCAATAATATCGAACACATCGAGTCGCAGTCCTTAAATGGCGTTGCTGTTGTCAAAGTATTTCTGCAACCTTCGGCCGATATCAACGGAGCGATTTCCGAAGTCATTGCTGAGGCTCAAGTGGGGTTGAAACAATTTCCACCAGGGATCACGCCGCCCTTGGTATTGAGCTATGACGCGTCATCGGTTCCGATTCTGCAACTGGGATTAAGCGGCAACGGAATGTCCGAACAGCAGTTGAACGATTTAGGAGTGAACTTCATCCGCCCTCAGTTAGCTACCATTCAGGGCGCCTCGGTTCCCATACCTTATGGAGGCAAGGTTCGCCAAGTGATGGTGGACATCGATTCTCACCAGCTCATGGCGAAGGGCCTCTCGCCCATGGACGTGGTGAATGCGGTTAATGCACAGAACGTGATCTTGCCCTCCGGCACTGCGAAAATCGGACGAATAGAGTACAACGTTGGGCTGAATGGTACGCCCTCCGTTGTGGACGCCCTTAACCATATCCCGGTCAAGGTGGTCAATGGAGGGACTCTCTACATTCAAGATGTCGCGCACGTTCGCGATGGTTATGCGGTCCAACAGAATATCGTGCGCCAGAACGGGCAAAGAGGCGTTCTGCTCACGGTGCAGAAGTCCGGAAACACTTCCACGCTCTCGATCGTGTCGGATATCTATAAGGCTCTGCCGAAAATCAAGGCGACGCTTCCTCCGCAACTGGTCATCACACCGCAATTCGATCAATCGCTGTTTGTGCGGGCGTCTCTTCAGGGTGTAGGCCGCGAAGGGGCCATCGCGGCGGCGCTCACTTCAATGATGATTCTCCTGTTCCTAGGTAGCTGGCGGGCGACGCTGATCATCGCGATTTCAATTCCGCTTTCCATCCTGACCTCACTGTTAATTCTCAGCGCCTTGGGCCAAACGATCAACATTATGACGCTCGGCGGGCTGGCTCTAGCCGTTGGAGTGCTCGTGGACGATGCGACCGTGGAGATTGAAAACTTCGAGCGGCAGTTAGCCATGGGCAAAGAGCTGCATCAGGCGATCCTCGATGGTGCTCAGCAGATCGCGGCTCCGGCATTCGTCTCCACGCTGTGCATCAGCATTGTTTTTGTTCCCATGTTTTTCCTCACGGGAGTTGCGCGGTATCTCTTTGTGCCGCTGGCCGAGGCGGTGGTGTTCGCTCTGTTGGCATCATACCTCTTCTCGCGCACTCTGATCCCGACACTTGAAATGTACTTGTTGAAACAAGAAGCAGCCAAATACCAGCATCCCGAGCAGGAACACGGGCGAGGCGTTTTCGCTCGCGTTCATCAAGTTTTCGAAAACTGCTTTGATGCTTTACGGAAAGGCTACTCGAACCTTCTTCAACTCTGTCTGGATCGCCGCGCACTCTTCGCCGGCGGCTTTCTCTTGTTTTGCCTGGCGAGTCTGACGCTCATCGGCCGTCTGGGGCAGGACTTCTTTCCGACAGTCGACGCTGGCCAGCTCCGCCTCCATCTGCGCGCCAAGACGGGCACACGCATCGAGGAGACGGCGCACGTTACGGGCGAGGCGGAAAGCGTTATTCGAAAACTGATACCAGCTTCGGAACTCGGTGGCATTCTCGACAATATCGGTTTGCCGACTAGCGGAATTAATCTTTCCTACAGCAATAGCGAAACCGTGGGCAATTTCGATGCAGAAATTCTGGTCTCTCTTCAGGCCCAGCATCACCCGACTGCCGATTACGTCCAGAAGTTGCGTGAAGAGCTTCCAAAGGCCTTCCCCGCCACCGCTTTCTTCTTCGAGCCAGCCGACATCGTCACCCAGATCTTGAACTTTGGCCTGCCTGCCCCGATTGACATTCAGATCATCGGCGACGACATGGCGCACAACCGTTCGCTTGCGGCAGGAATGGCCGAACAGATCCCATCGGTTCCAGGCGCGGTCGATGTTCACCTGCATCAGTTACTCAACCAGCCTCGGCTTGACTTCGCGGTCGACCGCGTGAGAACGCAGCAAGTGGGCCTGAGCGAAAGGGACGTCGCCAGCAACGTTCTTGTGTCGCTGAGTTCGAGCTTCCAAACGGCTCCAAACTTCTGGCTATCACCGAATGGGGTCAGCTACCCCATCGCGATACAAACTCCACAGTATAAAGTCGACTCGATCGATGCGCTGCGGACTATTCCGGTCAATTCTCCAGTCCCGCCGTCCCAAGGGGGGCAGCCACAGCTTCTGGAGAATCTGGCCTCCATGGACCGGCGGCAGGAACCAGCCGATGTCACCCACTACAACGTTCAGCGCGTCATTGACATTTACGCTGGTACCCAAGGGCGCGATCTGGGAGGCGTTGCCGCGGATATTGCGAAGATTACGGCCGCGGCACAAAAACACTTGCCGAAAGGAAGCAGCATGGTTGTTCGTGGCCAGGTAGCCACCATGCACTCTTCGTTTGTTGGATTGGGCGCCGGTCTCGCATTCGCAATCGTGCTGGTCTACCTCTTGATCGTGATGAATTTCCAATCGTGGAGCGAAGCGTTCATTATCATTACTGCCTTGCCGGCAGCGCTGGCCGGAATCTGCTGGATGTTGTATCTGACGCAAACCACGCTGAGCGTGCCGGCGCTGATGGGGACCATTATGAGCATGGGAGTGGCGACCGCGAATAGCGTCCTGGTCATTAGCTTCGCGAATGAGCGTTTCACGGAAACTAAAGATGCCTTGCGCGCGGCGCTCGAGGCTGGTTCCACCCGATTGAGGCCCGTCATGATGACGGCGCTCGCAATGATTATCGGCATGGTCCCGATGGCAATCGGGATGGGCGAGGGAGGGGAACAGAACGCGCCGCTCGGCCGCGCGGTGATCGGGGGCCTGCTGTTCGCCACCATCGCGACTCTCTTCTTTGTGCCTGTCGTATTCGCCATTGTTCGGTACCGAAAAAATCAGGATGCATGAGGACGTTATGAAACCAGATAAAGTTATAAACAACAATCGAAGCGGAAAGCGGTTGCTGTGGTTCCTTTTGATTCCCATTCTACTGACTACTTCTGCCTTCTTCGCGGCACAAGCGCGGCAAAAGCTAAGTCAACAGCTTGTAGGAACTACGAAGTTACTTGAACTGCAGACGGTAAACGTGATTCATCCGCAGCGCGGTAAGTCGAGCTCAGATCTCACGCTGCCAGGGATGATACAGGCGTTTTCACAGTCCCCGGTTTATGCGCGAGTAGACGGTTACGTTCGCACCTGGTATGTGGACATCGGTGCTCATGTAACTAAAGGGCAGTTGCTGGCGGAGATTGACGCGCCAGAAGTGGATCAGCAGTTGAATCAGGCTCGGGCGATGCTGAATCAGGCCGGAACCAGCCTCGAACTTGCCAAGGTCACGGCGCCCCGCTATCAGGAGCTGATCAAAACCAACTCCGTGTCGCAGCAGGAAGTGGATCAAAACAACCAGAACCTTGCGGCGCAAAATGCCAATGTCCAAGCCGCCGCCGCCGCCGTGAGCAGGCTGGAACAGATGCAGGGATTTGAGAAGATCGTTGCGCCATTCGACGGGGTGATCACGTTGCGGAAAACGGATTTCGGCGACTTGGTGAACGCGGGTAATGCCGGTGTCGGGCGCGAACTGTTCCGGATTTCGCAAAACAACATCGTGCGGGTATTCGTCACCGTGCCGGAAGAATTCAGCAAGCAGGTCATGTCCGGTACTAAAGCATCGATGGACCTGACTGAGCTGCCAAACCGGCGTTTCTCCGCCTCGGTCACGCGCACGACCGATGCAATTGATCCAAACTCTCGAACGCTGACCGTGGAGCTCGACGTCCCGAATCCATCCGGTCAACTGCTGCCTGGAGCTTACGCAAACGTGCATTTCCAGCTTCCGCTAAACGTCGTTCCACTGGTGCTTCCCTCCAGCACAATCCTGTTTCAGGCGGCCGGTCCACAGGTGGGTGTGGTGAACAGCCAAAATCAAGTCGAGCTTCGAAACGTCACGCTGGGGCATGATTTCGGGGACACAATCGAAATTATGAGCGGAGTACGTCAGAAGGATGCCGTAATCGCGAACCCGCCGGATTCTCTGACGAACGGCTCGCGGGTGGCGGTACAGCCGGCTTCTGGCCAACAGAAAGGGAACTAGTATGTGGACACGCGCAGCGGCCGCCTTAGCCATTTTTTCCCTGTCCGGTTGCATGGTCGGCCCAAAGTACCACAAACCCTTACCTCCGGTTCCGGCTCAATTCAAAGAGGGCGGTACTCCGGATTCCGGCACGCCGGACATCGCATACAGCGATTGGTGGCGCGTTTTTAATGACCCAGAGCTCAGCCGGCTCGAGACCGAAGCCGATGCAGCGAATCAAGACATAAAGCTGGCGATGGCGCGAGTAGAACAGGCGGACGCAGGCTCCAAGTACGCCCGTTCCTTCCTCTTCCCCACTATCAGTGTTGGCGCCAGCGCCTCCCGAACGCGTGAAGCTATGAACCGGCCCAACAACGGCAACACCAATGGATTGGCGGCGACCTTCAACGATTTTCAACTTCCGGCTTTCTTCAGCTATGAGATCGACGCGTGGGGCCGTGTTCGCCATTCGATCGAAGCGGCCAGTGCAACAGAACAGGCGACAGCGGCCGACTTGCGATTTGTGCGCCTTGCCGTGGAAGCCAACGTGACGATGGATTACTACAGCTTGCGCGAGACCGATGCCGAACGGCAGGTGCTCGATTCCACCGTACAGGAAATGCAAAGTGCGGTGGATTTGACGATGAACCGTTTTCATGGAGGGCTGACCAGCGAATTGGAGGTCAAGCAGGCACAGACCCTGTTGGACCAGACGAAAGCACAAGCGCAAGCATTGGACATCCAACGTGCTCAATTGGAGCACGCCATCGCGGTACTCGAAGGCAAAGCCGCGTCGGATTTCTCGCTTTCGCGCAGTCCACTGCCTGACAGTAAGGATGCCGGCATGCCACCCGTAATTCCTTCTGGTCTTCCTGCTGAACTGCTGGCGCGACGACCGGATATTTCCGAAGTGGAACGTTATGTCGCGGCCGCGAACGCGGAAATCGGCGTCGCCAAGACGGCGGCGCTGCCCCACATATCGCTCACGGGCTTAGCCGGCTTTGAGAGCACAAACATGGCGAGCCTGTTTAGTTGGCAGAACGGTATCGCCTCGCTCGGGGCGTCTGCGCTGATGCCCGTCTTCACCGGTGGCAGGGTACGGGCTGGCGTGGACCAGGCATGGGCAGTGTATCGCCAATCGCTCGCGCAGTATCAGAAGACAGTGCTGACCGCCTATCAGGAAGTAGAGGACCAACTGGTCGCTCTCCGCGTTCTAGCAGGTGAGGCGCAGTCAACCGCGGACGCGGTGGCCGACGCCCAACAGACAGAGACGATTGCGCTGAATCGGTACCGGAACGGCCTCGTCAGCTATCTGGATGTCGTCTACGCACAAACGGCCCTCCTGGCGAACCAGCGGACCGCTACCCAGATTGGAGGCCAGCGCATGGTCGCGACGGTGGTCTTGATTAAGGCCCTAGGCGGTGGGTGGCTTGGCGTGCCGGCTCAGCCAGGAACGATTCCGGATGTGCCGGGTTCCACATCAAACGCTGCGAATCAGGTCGCGACCGCGAAGGAGGCCGGCAAATGAGCGGAATGTTTCCAGTCGTCGCTACATTTCTTGCAGCGAGCATCGAAGGCACCGAGATGATGGCAATCCTGGTCGGCGTGGGAGCCACGCGAGGGTGGCGCTCCACACTTCTCGGCGCTGCCGCCGGCTTCGCCATTCTCGTTGGATTGACATTTGCACTAGGAACCGCTCTCCTGAACGTGCCCATCCAGCGACTTCGACTAGCTGTCGGAGCATTACTACTCACCTTAGGCCTGCAATGGCTGAAAAAGGCGCTGTTACGCATCGCTCTGCCGAGTGCCAGGAAAAAAGCAGCGGCAAGCTCGCAGATGGTGCGGCGGGAACAACAAGATGAAATCGATTGGTACGCCTTCGTGATTGCATTCAAAGGCGTCGTACTGGAGGGATTGGAAATCGCCTTCATCGTTGTTACCTTCGGCGCCGAAGCGAACCAGGTTGGATGGGCCGCCGCCGGCGCGGTCGCCGCATTGGTGAGTGTTGGTAGCATCGCATTCCTGATTCGTGGGTGGCTTGCGCGGGTTCCTCGTGAATGGCTGCGGTTCTCGGTGGGTATTCTTTTGGCCGCGTTCGGAACGTTCTGGGCGGCTGAGGGCGCTCTGGTGCAATGGCCCGGCGGCGACTTATCCGTCTTGTGGCTATTGGGAGTTATGGTGGCAACTGCGTCTGCTTATCTGGGCGTGCTTCGACGCCACGCAGCAACGACTGGTCTTTAACTTAAGAGGACGGCATGCGCTACATCAGGCCCTTTCTTAAATTTTGGTACGACTTTATCGTTGGCGATGACTGGACTATTGCCGCATCGATTGCGGTGGGCATTGCGGCGACGTTCTGGCTGGCCCATTCGAAAATCCAGGCGTGGTGGCTGCTCCCCGCAGTCGCAATTCTCACACTGGGCGTCAGTCTTTGGCGAGCGGCGAGAGCGGAAAGGATCCGCTCGATTAAGTTCTTGACGAATTGAATAAAACGCCGTCGTGACGTGCCACGTCCGAACAGAACCCTTGATCGGGGAACGTCAAGCTCATCGAACTGCTCGGCATTAAGGACCAAAGAACCGTATAAAGACCATTTCCGATGCACGGCGGGGGCGTCCGGCCACTCTTCGCTATGTCGCCGGCGCGCTTGTAGCAGCAGCACGCTATGTCTAACCCTGCTTCAGCAAAACTGTTGTTTCGGCGACTGCGGCGGGCCGTCTTCATACTGCGAATTACCAGATCGCGACACTTGTTGCGATCGAGCCGGTCGTTCATCGTAGCCGGGAGATGGGCCGACAGCTCGTGGCCGGTAGGTAGCAATGCTGGAGATGTGGATGTTGACCTCGCCAAGGCACGTTCAAATTCGAGTCGTTCCAAGTCGGTAGCCGCACGTTGAGCACTACGCGCGCCGCGGCTTAGACCGATTACGTTTGAGAGACTTGCGCACCGACCCCAAAACCGGTCCGGGAATTGCGACGCAACATTGAACTCTCTCGACCAGCCGAGGTCTCAGGTACGGGCATGAGCTTGTCCATCTGCCCTGTAGGCTGTGGCGTTGTATTGACTAAATGAATCCTTATATGAGGATAACTCATCTAAGGTTTAGAGCTGATTGAGGGCGCCGTTATTCCTCGCAACGCCAGCCAATAGAAAACCAGCCAATAGAAAAGGAGATACAAGGATGATTCGCAAACTTTTTTCCACGGACGACAGCACCGCGACCGCAATTCTGAGAATGGCGCTGGGACTTGTCTTTTTCGCCCATGGAGCACAGAAACTGCTGGGCTGGTTTGGAGGCTTTGGTTTCGCCGGCACAATGGGATACTTTACGGGTACCATGCACATTCCTGTTCCCCTCGCCTTCCTAGCGATCGCGGCGGAGTTCTTCGGTGGACTGGGGCTGATCCTCGGATTCCTCACCCGAATAGCAGCGTTCGGAATCGCGGTGAACATGCTGGTTGCAATTGCAACCGTGCACGGCGCCTTCGGATTCTTCATGAATTGGAGCGGCACACAAAAAGGCGAGGGCTTTGAGTATCACCTACTGGTGCTCGCCATCACAGCGTTCCTCATGATCCGCGGGGCGGGAGCGTTTTCGGCCGATCGGGCTCTTTCAGTCGTGGAGCCGTCCGGCACGGTACACCGGCATCTAGCGCATTCATGAGCGCACCCGCTGAAGCAGAGGCACCTCGTTTGTGGATCGTTCTGACGAGGTGCTATCGCGCGCTGCGCCAAATCGCAGAGCATAGCATTGTAGAAGCGGGATTGGGCCTGAGCGACTTCGCCGCGGTCGACCGGTTGGAGAGAAGGCCTTGTAGTACGAAGGCTACCGAGAGCGACCGCCGGGCGAAGGCATTAGAACTCACGTCGAAGGGAAAGCGCGTCGTGGAGACGGCCTTCCGGCGCCACGCGGTAGAACTTGAGGCAGCCATGGCTATCTTGAACAGCCGCGAAAAACACCTCCTTTATGGCCTTCTTAAGAAGCTGTGCCTCTTCGCAGTTGAAGCACGCATCTAAGCAGGCACAAATTCCGAGATAAACGTTCGCAATGGGAGAATTTGAAATGATAAAAGTCCGCAAAAGTGAAGAGCGGGGCCACGTAGACCACGGATGGCTCGATACGTACCACACGTTTTCATTTGCTGATTACTACGATCCGAAGTCCATGGGCTTTCGGGCGCTTCGCGTCATTAACGAAGACCGAGTGGCGTCAGGCCAGGGATTCGGGATGCACGGCCATCGCAACATGGAGATTCTGACCTATGTCGTCCAAGGTTCGCTGGCTCACAAAGACAGCATGAGCCACCAGAAAATCCTCGGCCCGAACGAAATTCAGCGAATGTCGGCTGGAACGGGCGTGAGGCACAGTGAGTTCAATCCCTCTAGCACGGAGCCGCTGCACTTATTCCAGATCTGGATTGAACCAGCGACGATGGGGACACAGCCGAGTTATGAGCAGATACGATTTGATCCAACAGAGAAGAAGAACAAGCTGAAGCGGCTGGCCGGACCGGAGGGCGGGAACGGCGCGGCCCGGATTAATCAGGACGCGCATATGTTCGTGGCCGAGCTGGCGAGGGGGGTCGAGATCCCTTATTCGCTCGGCTCGAAACGGGGAGCGTGGGTGCAAGTGGTTCGGGGCGGGGTTGCTGTGAATGGGATTGAAGTCCACACCGGCGATGCCGCCGCCGTGAGCGGTGAAGAGAGGTTGACGTTGACCGGGGTTGATTCCGAGCCTAGCGAGATTCTGCTGTTTGATGTTGGTTAACGCGAGACGATACGCGCGGCCGGACGATACGCGCGGCCGACGACGTCATCGTTATCTACTCGCCAGTGGCTGCCCTTATGCCCCTACGTTATTTCGAGGTAGCCAACCTCTTCATCCCCGTCCAAGGATCGCTCCACTGAGGATCGTGAAGCAACTCTTGATCGGTAAGCGATCTGAGGAACTCGATCAGATCGTGCTTTTCGCCGTCTGTCACGCGAAATGGCCGTAGGATGCGCGATTTATTTGGGTGATCCATTTTGCCGCCCGCCGCGTAGTGATCGATCACTTCTTCAAGCGTGGCCAGGCTGCCATCGTGCATGTACGGGGCGGTAAGCGCGATGTTCCTAAGTGATGGAGCTCGAAATTTTCCAATGTCCTCTGGTCTTTGAGTGTGTTCATAGAGACCGCGGTTCGGCGGCGCGTACAGCGCTACGCCGGTAGTAAAGAACCCGCGAGTATCCTCATCGCCTCCTCTATCCCGGCTTCCTTCGAATCGGATAGTGGTGAAATTCCAGCCGCCGTGACACTGAAAGCATCCCCCTCGCTCGCTCGAAGAGAATAGGAGTTCGCCTCGCTTGGCGGATTCAGATATTGCCGACGAGTCGCCGCCCCATCGGTATCGATCGTAAGGCGATCTCAGGGAAATAATCGTACGTTCGAACGTTGCAATCGCTTTTGTGGCGTTCTGTAGGGTGTAAACGTCGCCCCCTTCCGGGAACGCCTCGGCGAACAAACGCTGGTAATGTGGATCGCGCCGCAAAGTGTTCACGAACTCCTGCTCATGCCTCTTCAATCCAAGTTCGATGGGCTCCTCGCCCAGCATCGGGGTGAGTGCCTGTTCCTCCAGAGAATCGAGTGTTGGATTCGCCCACGTTAATAGCGGCGCATATGCGACGTTGACTAGACTCATGCTGCTGCGCGGATGAAGCTGTCCAGTGGTACCTTCAGCGCGAGCCCGTCCATCGGTGAAGGCTAGTTCCTGCCGGTGGCAGGTCCCGCAAGACGCCTTGCCGTTTACCGAGATCCGTTTGTCGTAGAAGAGATAGCGGCCGAGCGCGACCTTGGCGGCGCTCATTGGATTATCGGCGGGGACTATGGGACGAGGGAATCCTTTGGGCAGATTCCAATCGAAATCGGCGCCCATCAAGCCGATCGCGATCGCGAATCCGAGGGTGAAGTGTCTAAGCAACCAGCGTCCCTGTCTCCGACGTGTCATAGCCGGCCAGTACCTCCAGCTTGCGCCGCAGCGTGGCCCGTTGCAAGACATCCAAAAAGGCCTTAACCGCCGGCAGATCCGCGGTACGCTTACGCATCACCAGATCGTAACGTTCGCTATGGAGCGGAATGAAATCCAAACCAAAGGTTTGAGCGGCAGACCGAGTCGCCAGACAAATATCTGCTTCCCGGGACACCACGCAATAGGCAGCCGCGAGGTGGCCATACGCGATCCGATCATAACCTTGGACCTTGTGCGCCTCCATCCCGGTCTTTTGGAGAAGCTTATCCAACAGCCCACGACTGCCCGAGCCCGGCTCCCGATTAACGAACCTGATATTCTTTCGCGCCAGATCCTCAAACTTACGAACTCCCTTCGGATTACCGGACGCGATTACTAATCCCTCCTCCCAGCGCGCAAACGTGACGACACTGAAGTCTTCGTCCGGGAAATGTTTGCGGATGAAAGGCAGATTGAATTCTCCGGTTTTGGGATCTTCCAGATGCGAACCGGCGATGTGCACTTTTCCTTCGCTGAGCCAGGTGAGGGCGAGCTTGCTGGAGGCCGCGGCTGAAACGATTTCCACGCCGCTGATTTTTTCCACCATTCGAGCCAGAAGACCGGTGGCGGGATCGCAACCAGCTAACACAAGACGTTTCTGGGCCGCTTCGTCTTTGGCAAATACAACCAGGTCAACACGGCCGTTCGTCCTGCCTGTTCGCTTGATGATGCCATCGGCTTCCGGCATGTAGTAAGGTGATGCGCTGACCGGCACGCTGACCCAGCGCGAACCGATCTGGCAGATCCGCACGGGCTGGCCTTTCGAAGGCGATTCCGCGCTGAGCACTTCCGCGGCCAGAGCCTCGGGCGACTTCTGGGATCGCTCCTGGAGTGAAAACAACTCGTCTATCGTGACTTCCAGCTCGCGTGCAAGATTCAAGGCAACTTCGGTGTTGGGAACGTACGTTCCGGCTTCGATCGCATAAATGGTCTGGCGGCTGACGTGCACACGTCGCGCTAAGTCCGAGGCGCCTACCCCTCTGCTCTTTCGAATCTGGCCCAGCCGGTTCTCGACGCGTGTCTTCACAAGGACTATTTCCTTAACTGAACGACTTCGAGCTTGGTCAGCATTCGGACCGAGCGCGCGCCGGGCTTGTCCTTCGGCACAACTAGCCTGAACCGGCCCTGCGCGCCGAACAAGGACTTGCCATTCGCAGTATCCGCCAGCAGAATCTCGTTATCGATAAAAGACGGGTCGAGTTCGCCTAGAGAGAAAACAACTTGATACCCGTCTTGCGCTTCAGCGATCACATAGCTCGAGAGCGCTTTGCCACGAAGCTCGCTTCTTTGTGGAACGCCGGCCTTCTTCAATACTTCATGCAGCCAGACGCCTTCGTAAACCGTCTCCATTCCATTGTTCGTGGTTCGGACGGTTGCTCGAGGCATTTTCGCGAGATCATCGGCTGTTAATGTGAGCGCCTGCTTGACGCTTCCCGTGACCTGAACCGAAAGCTGCGCGTCCTGCGCCGGCAGCAGGGTGGCTGCAATAATCGCTAGAACCAACGACCGTCGTGTATACATGACCACCTCACATTGTAGCGTCAGCCGAGACTCGCCTTACCACCTCAACTTCAGGCCAAATTGAATCTGCCGGGATGTCGTGGCCGTGCTCGTGATAACACCGGCCGTGGGCGAAACGCCGGTGGGGGTGAAAGTAAGTGCGTTCGGAGTGTTGAAATTAGCCCTGTTCAGGATGTTGAAACACTCCGCGCGAAACTGCAGGTTCAGCCGCTCGCGTATGCGAGTATCCTTGAACACCGAAAAGTCCACTGTGGCCAAGCCAGGTCCAATCAACGTGTCCCTTCCCAGATTTCCATAGAATCCGCTGTTGTTCGGCGGCGCAAGAAATGCGGCGGGATTGAACCACTGATTCGGATTGCCCAGAATCGCTGAACCGGCAAAAGCGGGGTTTACGAAAGGACGCACGGGGTTGCGCGTGTCGCCATTGTTCGAAGGGTTGTAGCTGAGTTGCGGCGTAAACGGGAATCCCTCCTGGAGCGTGACGATAGTATTCATCGTCCAGCCACTTGCCAGGCCGTTGCCGAGGCCCCTCGCGTTGTTCAGAAAGCGCTTTCCTCGTCCGAATGGCAGCTCATAGACTCCGCTGATCGCGCCCGCGTTTCTGACGTCAAAGTTAGCCAGTCCCCGGTCTGCTCGGAGGTTGAACGGATTGGACGCCAATGCGGGTTCACCGCCTGACGTCGTCGCGTTGAGTGAATCACCGTCATCAATGGTCTTGGACCACGTATAGACTCCGCGGAGCGCAAAGCCCCTGCTAAAGCGATGGTTTATGTCCAACTGCAACGCATGATAGGAGCTGTCGGCCTCCGAGAAATAGGTCCAAGTATTGGCGATCGCAGGGTTGGGTTTGGTGGCAGTCGGGACGTAATAAGTCCCTGCCGGAACGGCTGTGCCGGCGATGCCAGCGGGGAAATTGCTGGGATAGTTCGCCGGACACGGAGCGGCCGGACAAATAACGGGGAAGGGTTCGTTGGCGTCGATGCCAAGAATTTCATGATAGCCGTGAGATCCGACGTATCCGACCGTCAAGGCCGTATTCGCGGTGAGTTCTTGTTCGATCCGGAAAGACCAGGAGATGAGCGTGGGAGTTTGCAGGTCCGGCTGCACTCCGCCAGGCACCAACTTTGCGGTCGAAGGCACGGGGCCCGAAGGCGACAAAGGCAATTGCGAAACCGGCAGACTCGGAAGGCTGTAGGTTGGATTGAACGGCGCGTTTTGATCGGTGCGATAGCCGAGGGCGTCCTGAAGGTCGTTATACATTCCGAAGCCGGCCCTGAGGACCGTCTTGTTTTGATTCCCGAACGGGCTCCAAGCCAATCCAATGCGCGGTTGCGGCAGGAATTTCCCGTTATTCACGGTGAAGGCCGAGTCCCCGATGTGCGGCTGGGTCGAGATGACGTCGTTGGGGAATGTATACGTGGACGCGCGGCCGTGAACTTCATTCCATCCGTTTGTGAACTCATCCCGGAATCCCAACGACAACGTAAGCCGTGAACTTAGTCGAATGACATCCTCGGCATGGAACGCTCCGAACCATGACCGCCAGCCGAGCGGTGTGGGCGCGGGATCGTATAGAAGAGTTCCAATCGTTCCTTGCAGGAGTGTTTGAAGACTGGTGAACGTCGCCTGTCCGTACTGACTGAGCGCGATAAGTTCATTTGACTGAAGCCGCTGGAACCACGCGCCGAAGTTGAATTGATGGCGGCCTTTCGTAAAAGAGACCTGGTCCTCATAAGTGAACAGGTTTCGAGCGACTCGCAAATTACTTCCGTTGTTGCTTCCAGCGAGGCTGATTTGGGCGGTCGGATTCGATGCTGCGCTACCTCCGACCACGAGCGCCCCGATATGATCGCCGGCGAGGAAACCCGGCAGACTCGCCGCGGGAGTGCCGGGCGTCGGCTCTCCGGTGAAGAAATAACCTGCGCGCGAAAAGCCCACACGGGCCGTGTTCAACACGGTCGGAGAAAAAATATGCGTTTCTTGCAGACTCACCACTTGCTCTCTGAGCGTTGCCACGTCTGCGGCGTAAAGATTCGTGCTGGTTGGCGTGAAGTCCGCACTGTCATCGATCGTATATACCCCGCTCAGAAAATCACTTCGTGAAAAGTTATGATCCAGTCGGATGGTGCCGAAGTCATCGCGGATGGTTTGAAGCGGGCTGTTGAGCGCTTCCGCGATTCCGCCGAAGTCCGGAGCACCGGGCGTTGGCGCCGGCCACGCAGAGATCAGCGGCGAGACACCGACGAACGCCAATCCTGAACCAGGGCAGGGACTCGGCGACGGGCTGACGATCGCGCACGGAAGGAATCCGTTTCGAGCGTTGTTGTCCGGCACGAGATCTACGCCGGTCTGGTGCAGGTGTTGACGGAACTCTTCATAATTGCCGAACACAAATGTCTTATCCTTGCGGATCGGTCCTCCCAGAGCGGCACCAAACTGATTGCGATGGAACCCCGGAACGGAAGGAGGGTCGAAGAAATTCCGAGCGTCCAAAGCGTTATTCCGGAGGAATTCGTACAAAGAGCCATGGAACGCGTTAGACCCAGATTGAGTGACGATTAACACCTGCGCTCCCGGGCGCTTGCCGTACTCGGCGTCATATGAGTCTCTCAGCACGTTGAACTCCCGTACGGCGTCGACGCCGAGAAGTTGCTGGCTGGTTCCGCCCGGCTGCATGTTGTTCTCGGCGGCGCCAGTGAATTCAATCCCGTTCAGCAGGAATAAATTCTGCTGAGGCCGATTGCCGGAAACCGCGAAGTTATTCCCATTTGTCGAATTAGACACGCCGATTCCGCCGGTCTTCTCCCAGGTGAAGTTGACGACTCCAGGATTTAGTGTGAGTAGCTCATCGTAGCTCCGTCCGTTTAGCGGAAGATCCTTGATCTGCTGCTCTCCAACCAGTCCGGATATGTCACGAGTAACGACATTTACTAACGGGGCGTCCGCGTTTACCGTTACCTCTTGGCTTGCTCCTCCCACACGTAAGCTCAAATCCACTGTGGCGCTCTGGCCTACTACTAAGTGAACGCCTGTTCTCACCGCATCGGTAAAACCCGCCTTCTGCGCACGAATCTCGTATTCTCCGACCGGAAGAGAGAAAACTCGATACAGCCCGGAACCGTCCGTTGAAGTAGTCCGGACAGCTCCTGTGTCGACATTCTTCACCGTCACGGTGGCGCCCGAGACCACCGCGGCGGATTGGTCCGTTACAGTGCCTGAGAGGATCGCCGAAACTTGGGCAGTTAGCGGTGAGAAGCATGATCCTAACAAGAGCCACAAAGAGCTTAGCCGTAATTGTTTGGACATATATGTAGTGCGAGAAGAACTTCGTTATGTTAACACAACAGGTTCGTCGCTGTAGCGTCCACAAGACGGCATATAATTAACGCAACAGCCTCGTTATGAACTTTCGCCATCCAGAATGGATCTTGTGCGCGGCGGCGCTTCTTGGGTCTTGCGGCTCACGGCCAACTCCAGAACCGCCACCGACCCTCACCGTGGCGGCCGCGGCAAACCTAACGGACGTTTTCGCCGAGGTGGGCCGCGCGTTCAAAGCGAAAACGGGCATCGAAGTGGTCTATAGCTATGGGCCCACTGCTGAACTGGCACAACAGATCGACAACGGAGCTCCGTTCGACGTCATCGCCGCAGCCGATACCGAACACGTCGATTCCCTCGTAGCCTCCCGAAAGCTTGCTGCTGACAGCCGGGCCGTCTATGCCGTGGGTCAACTTGCTCTGTGGATTCCCAAAGGCGAGCAAAGCGGCATTAGCGAGTTGAAGGACTTGGCCGGGCAGCGGGTTCGATTCATTTCCGTTGCTCAACCCGAGTTGGCGCCCTACGGTCAAGCTACGATCGAGGTCCTGAAGAATTCACATATTTGGGAGGCCGTTCAGCCCAAGGTGGTGTATGCAAACAGCATTGCTCAGGCCAAGCAGATGGCGGCATCGGGAAACGCCGACGCAGCGTTCACGGCTTATTCGCTGGTACTCCACGCCGGCGGAACGGTTTTGAAGATCGACTCTCATCTTTACCATCCGATCGAGCAGGCGATTGCGATTGTGGCTAGATCCGCCCGGATCGAAGAGGCGAACCAATTTCGCTCATTTCTCCTCGGGCCGGACGGCCGCACGATCCTTGCTAAGAGCGGATACCTGGTGCCATAAAACAGGAAGGTCAATGCCCCACTGCGGGTTAGGTTGTGTTTCCTCTGTTACGTGTCGTGTGTGCCTGGTAGAAAGAAAGCCGGTCCTTAAATAGCTTTTGCTATTGAGCTGCGATCGGAATATAGGCGTTGGGCTGCGTTTCAAAATTGCTCGATAACCCGACCACCAGCACATCCTGGCCGAGCGTAACGTTGGGCGGCACCGTCACGTTGATCTGATACAGTCCCGGTCCCACCTGGCCCGCAAAAGTGACGTTCGCGGCGATTCCGTCGATCACTATCGCCGCCTGCACGGCTAACGCTGCGCCTGAAGAAAGCGGTGGTCCGAATCCGGTGGCGAACAGCATGATTGTCTCGCCAGGTTCGGCCGGCGTGGCGGTCTTGATGGTCGCCGCCGGCCCGATCAGCGTCCCGTCGACGTGTTCGGCGGCGATATAAACATTGCCACTAGCCGCGTTGGTTCCCAGTGCGAAGAACGCCGGTGCCAGAGGGTCCACATTCACGGTTACGGGCGCACTGGTCAGGCCATTATTGGTGGTTTGGATCTGGGCTGTTCCTATCGATACACCAGCGGGAACCAGAAAGTTCACTTGCGAATTGCTCACGAAACTTACGGGAACCGCGGTGCCGTTGACCGCGACGCCTACGCCGTCAACTTCAGTGGGCAGCGTGCTTCCGGTAACTTGCCAGTTGCCTGTCGTCGCGGACAATCCATTTCCCTTGATCGAGACCCAGGTATTGGGAGCGATGGGTCCGGCGATAAAGCTCGCGCCGTTTTGAATGCCGACCGTCACGAAGAAAGGCTCGGCCTGGATGCTCGCGAGCAGCCCGTGGGATTCCAGCGGACCGTTGTTCGGGCCGCCGCCAATTCCCGCCGTGATGTATAGCGTGCCCGTATCTTCGCCTTGAGTGCCGCTGCCGAAATTCAAAGACCATAAACCGGGAATCGCGACTGGGTTGCCGGTGGTGTCGTTCAGCGTGCCGAGCGCCGCACCGGTCGTCGCACTGAACGCATTAATCTTGCCGTCGGTGAAATTTCCGACTAGAAGCGCGCCCCCGAACGGCCCGAAATTGGTCGGCGCGATTGCCATCCCCCAGGGAGAATTGAGCGGTCCCTCACTAACGAGATTCGCGATGAGGCTGCCGTTCAGGTCAAATGTGGCGACATACCCGTTGCCTGAGCCGCCGACATTCGTGTGTTTCTGGGTGTCTTGTTTCGCATACGTCACAAACAGCGTGCCGTTGATATTTTGCACGTTGAATGGAGCAAATCCTGCCGGTATCGCCGGATTTGAAAACGATGAGGACGCAGAATATGGTTGTGGGAGGGTGGTGCCTTGGTTGTACGGCGCAGGATTCAGGTTGAGGTTGCTATCATAAACGTCCACTCTTCCGGCATTGAAGTTCGCCGCGAAAAGATATGGCGCGGAGGCGGTTCCACCCAACGCGCATCCCGTATATACCGCGCCGGATTTGGAGTTGTCGAAGAGGATCGAGGCTTTCGTTCCACTTACGCCCCCATTCCACCCAGAGATCAGGCCGTCTTCGGAACAGAAAATGAAATTAGCCGGCTTTCCCGCCTGGACGTCAAAGGCATTCACGTTGGAGCCAAATGTATTAAAAATCACGCCCGTCACCGGGCCAGTTGTGCCCGCATTTCCTGCCTGGGGAATCGTGACCACCAGTGGAATCCCGGCGCCGGTTCCGCTGTACAGTGTTGCAGTGCCTGTGCCGTTATTTCCGACCCAGAACGGACTGGCGCCGAATCCATTGCCCCACGGATTTACCAGATTCGGATCTTGATGGTCAGCGATATTGGCGAGATCGGAAACCAGGTTGTGAACCAGATAGTTATTCGGTAAAGGGCTGTGGGTCTGAGCGGCTAATGACCCTGCGGTGGCCGCTAGCAGCACTCCCGCGCAAAGCCAGTTAAGACGGCCCGTTTTCGTGTGATGCATTTTTTCGGTCATGTGTTTTCCTTTGTAGACCAGGCGTGGCATCGTCATAGCGATTTAAGGAAGACAATCAGCTGTTGCTGCTGCGCCGCGGTCAGGGCGTTGAAGCGCGCGATGACACCCTGGGCCTCTCCTGCGTGGCGCTGAATGGCGTCACCTAGAGTCATCGAGGCATTGTCATGCATGAAGCGAGACTTTATTCGCAGGCCCCACAGTGGAACTGTCCGCATTTTGTTTGCGGTGTCCGCTGGACCTGCTTGCACAATACCGTCGCCGGTGCCTACGTCGTGTAGCAAGAAATCACCATAGGGGTGAAAAATCTTGTTTCCTAAAGCTGCCGGAACAGTATAGGTACCGCCGTTTATCAGGGTTCCGGGAGGGGCCGTGGTCAGAGTTGCAACATGACAGGTAATGCAACCGATCGAGCTGAACATGTTCTGTCCCGCGATGGCATCCGGGGTCGCCGCTAACGCCGAGTCGCGCGGGGGCACTTGGGTCCCGCGGATAAATTGAGCGAAATGGTCTATATCCGCTAAGCCCAAAGAATCTGGTTTATCTTCCAGGTCGGTGGTCACTTTGCAGACCGAGGTGACATCTTTGGGCTTCAGGCGATTTGTAACACCCATCTCATTCAGATAGGCATCACCGGAAAACGAGAGGATGGTTGGATCCTGGTCCTTCCAGCCGAACTTGCCTACTCCGGTCTGTCCCGGCGCCTCCAGAATAGGGACCTGAATCGCCTCGCCGTGAATCATTCCATTGCTCTGCCCAGGCTGATTGGCGGCAATCGCAAGGAACGTTTGGTCGTCGACAGCCTCTACAAAGCCATCTCCCAACGTGTTGAGTACCGCGCGCAGGGTGCGGATATTTTCTGTGTCCGCTATATGCTCTTGGGCCTGTGGGCATATGGAACGGTCGTTGACAATTGACCGGCCAGTGATAGTGTTCGCTCCCCCGTTAATCGTGACGGTAGGATTGACAAAGTTGCCATTCGCGTCTTTGTGACCGACCCGCTGTTCGGTAAATTGGCTGGCGGAGCCAGTAACGCCGTTGTTATGACAATCGACGCACGCCGTCGCGTTGAAAACGGGTCCTAGTCCAGTACTTGGATCATGTCTCAATTCGAACTGTGCCTGGTCGAGGGCGAAGGTATCGCCGGGCGGCTCTGCTATCCCGTTGCTGACGCTTTGCGAACCGGAATTGCTTGTTAGTTCCCCCGTTGGTCCGACCGTCTGTCCAAGCGTGGGAGTAGTAAAGCCAGCCGGCGCTTCAGTCGCAGACTGCTGCGCGATGAGGACAATTGCGGCGGCGGATCCAATAAAGGAAAAGAAGACGATCTTTCTATGTGTCACGGGTCTGATCTCCTATGAAACGTCGTGATTTCTTTCTGAAAAGGAAGTGTCGACGACAGGACTGTCAAGCTCTCTATACTCAGTTGTGGAAGGAAATATTCCAGGAACAAGTTCCGAAAAGATTCTTTTTGAGCGGCGTTGCTGTTTCAGGCTGCCTTCAGAAGCGGATCGTCTTCATTCCGAGTGTCGCTGGTGATGCGTTCCGCAACTTCCTGGCAACCGATACACAAAGCGGTCCACGGCACTGCGGCCAGCCGCTTGGCAGCGATTTCCTCTTCACAATTGACGCAAATCCCGAAGCTGCCGTTGTCGATACGCTCCAGAGCAGCCGCAATTTCGCGCGACCGCAAGGTCTCACGATCAAGCGCTTCCATTGCGAAATCGCGTTCTTGAGCGTGCTGAATTCGATCCAACTCATCCGCGCTCGTTTCAATCGCGACCGCCTCGCGGTTGCGTCGCCCATGCCTCAATTCCGCTTGCTTGGTCTTCAGGTTCTTTCGAAATCTGTCCAGTTCAGTGGTTTTCATAACCTGTCCTCTAGCATCTTTCCGTTCCTCACTGTTTCGCGCTTCTGCCTAGGATGAATCCAAGGCAATCGACCTAAGCAGAATCTTCCGAATTCGGCTTGAGGGCATTCTTCAATCCTCGAATCCCCTCGGCCAGGCCCTTTCCAAGCTCAGGCAGTTTCTTGGGACCGAACAGAAACAATGCAACTGCCACAATTACTAATAAGTGCCTTGGTTGGAGTAAACCCTCGATCATGAGTCCCCTCCCACCAGCATGGCGATGACGACTGATATAGCCGAGACATACGACAATTCTTTATTCATAGCGTGCTTCTTCATACTGGAGAAGACCGGGCGCCTTGAGAGAATATTCCCACGATCGCTGACCAGATCTGTAAGTCAGCCTCGCTGAAGATAGTTATGGGGCAGCTGCGACGCAATAATCGTCGAACTGTCTTCTCTCTTTAAGAGACATCCGGCTTCCCAGTAACAAGTACTCGAGACGCATCCGGTCGGCTACGTTTTTCACTTGCACTAACTTGTCTATTGTTGACTGAAGCACCAAATTCGGATCGAGGGTGTGCCCGCTGGGGTCGGTGGTCGCAACTTCAATACTTTTCAACGCTTCGTGCCACTCATCGGTTTTATAGTTGACGCTGTACAGTTCGACCTCAAACATAGATTCAAGGACTGAACGTTGGCTGGCCATGAGCAGGGTGCAAAGTTGCGGCTTGTTTCGCTGCTCAACCCCGCCACCGGGTGGGTCTCTCATTACCTCACAACTGGCACAACTGAACAGTGCGAATATTACAGCCGTGAACGACCTAATCATTTCCGATCCTTTCGAAACGCGCCCGCAGGCTTGTACTTGCGACGGCCCCGCCTCCACGTTAAACAGAAAAACTAAAGCCTTGCTCAATGGCCCAACTAAAGAGAAAAAGGAGGCAGAACAGAATAAGGATGCTTGCCACAATCCGTACACGGTGGGATGTTGCTAGGGGCCCCTCAGACTTCCAGACCACGTCAGTTTGGATCCCGCGCGTGCTCTTATCTCCGGGCTCTTCTATACTCCAGAGGCCAGCGTTCGTTCCTAAGGCCTTCGAGACGTGTAGGCACGATCGGGCGATAGCGTGATCGATCGATTCGGCTAGGACCCAGTGCCGAAACCGATTCGGGCCGCCAACGCGCCTCCAACAGACGCAATACCAGTGCGACCGTTGGCAATTCCGCGTTGAAACCGCCGCGCCTCTCATGATTACTCCTACGTTCTAGGACAATTCGCCCCCTGACTTTATTCCAACGGGTCAGCCGCTATCCGAGACAGTCGCCGCGGATCTTAGGTGAACACTAAGCTCGCTTTTGCAGGAATCTTTTGAGATCACACCTGGTATGAGTGTGCGGAGGGAGTCGAATATGCCGCGAATATCGTCGTTCCGCCTGGTCACGGTTGCTGTGATGGGCGTCAGAATGCTAGCCCAAGATCCGAGGGACGGAGCCGCTTTAAAAGGCTACGCAAATCGCGAATGGTGCTGTGGACACGCCAAGATTGAACCGACTATGAAGGTGGGGGCGTATTATAAGACGGCCGCCGGAATCTTTCGCGGCAAACTAAAGCTGCTGAACAACAAAGAAATTGTGATCGAGAACGATTCCAAGCAGATGGTTTCAATTCGACGCTCCCACAAGACCAAGTTTCTCAGGAACAATCTACAAATTAAACCGTCCGATATCGACCTGGAAACTCCCGTAACAGTTGACACCACCGAGAGCGCCAGCGTAAGCCTGTTGGCTGTGAACGTTAATGTTGATACGCCGCCAAACGATCATTTACCCCAAAGCCGATCGATGCGAAACGAGTAGCCTGCGGCGAAGAACCGTTGGGGCGTTGACGAAGACAATCCAAAGCCGAAGTGAAAGTCAATCTGATTCGTCGAATTGATTCTGTACGCTGTTCCGAAATGAACGGTCTGCCTGGCGCTGCCGTGTTGAGGATAGTCGCCACCATACTCAGCGAAGACGTCGAGCGCCCTGCTGAGATCGCGTTGTACTACAAATGTGGGCTCCCAGGTCAGGTTTCTTTTACCCTCCTCAGTAGGCCAAAAGATCGATGCCATCCCGCCAATTGACCACCCGTTCCCCAGCTCTCGGGACCAGGGGACCTTTAAGAAAGGGTCCAACCGATGAGTGGTCTTATCGGTGGTGCCGGTAGGCACTGAAGTGGCTACAATTAACGAAAGATCGAAACCTCCGGGCAAAGGTCCAAGCTGTTGCTTGAAACCGATCGAGATATCCGAAACCCCGGACGAACTCGGTCCTCGAGAGAGGCCCAGAGAATATGACGGCAAGGTCAGTCTAAACTCGGTACGATCACTCACCCCGAGGCGCAGTAACGTTTGACAAAGGGTCACCAAATTATCGAAGTGATCGTTGGTCCAGGTTAATCCATTTTCAGCTTGCAGGCTCGCTTTCGGTACCACCGTGGCGGACTCGGTGATGTCCGGCCGATCCGTAACAATTTCCTCGCCCGCCGATTGAGCTAGCAGGGCGTTGGCTGAGGCTGTGCAAAACAGGGCGGCGATAACGAGCCGCCAGCGTAAGCGAAGTTGGATCCCTCGCAAGGGCATACATGCACCCATGCGAGGGTTCGTGTCTATTTCCCAGAAAGTTGCTTCAGGTAGGCGATGATATCGGTCCGCTCCTCGGCCCTTACTAACTGGAACGCCATGCCGCTATCAGGGACAAACTTTTCCGGATCGGCTAGCCACTTATCCAGCGATGCCGCGTCCCAGGTAATATGAGCGGTCTTAAGCGCGTTCGAATATTGGAAGGACGCCACAGTGCCGGACTTGCGGCC
>Ga0185299_10001453_pt1 | contig 45571 bp, 42 predicted proteins | sample PaiPotPPA55metaG_FD_128002 | JGI IMG/M metagenome (GOLD analysis project Ga0185299, IMG submission 128002) | Iron sulfur acid spring bacterial and archeal communities from Banff, Canada, to study Microbial Dark Matter (Phase II) - Paint Pots PPA... ... | reverse complement strand
GCGCCGGAAGTGGTGGAACTCGGCATCGTTCAGGTGCCCGAGGGCCGCCAGCTTTTTTCCGCATTGACGGTCACGGAGAACCTGCGGCTCGGTTTCCACCGGTTGCGCCGGCGTCGCGCTTCGTCGCTTTTTCGCGAGCGCCTCGACTATGTGTATGAGCTCTTTCCGAAACTCAAGGAGCGCGCCGATCAACGCGCCGTCACGCTGAGTGGCGGAGAGCAGTCGATGGTGGCGATAGGGCGCGCATTGATGGCCGATCCGAAGCTGTTGCTGCTGGACGAACCGTCGCTCGGCCTCGCGCCAATCGTGGTCGAGCGCATGTTCAACGTGCTGCAGGTGTTGCGGCGAAGCGGGCTGACCATTCTTCTCGTCGAACAACATGCCGACGAAGCGCTGGCGCTCTCCGACTACGGCTATGTGCTGTCGGTCGGCAACATTGCAGCCGAAGGAACTGGCGAATCGCTGCGCAATCACGAATCGATCCGGCAAGCCTACCTCGGGTAAGACCTATATGGAGAACGCATGATGCCGAACGCGTCGTTGAGCGCGGACTTCGCAATCGTTGGAGGCGGACTTGCAGGGCTCGTCGCCGCTAATCGCGCGACGGAACTCGGATGTTCAGTCATCCTTCTGGAAGCCGGCCGCGAATCACTTTATCCTGCAAATTCGCGTTACGCGGGAGGGGTTTTTCATATCGCCTTTCGCGATATCGCGGCTGCGACGGAGGTCTTGCAACAAGCGATCGTCGAGGCCAGCGAGGGCTTGCGCGACGAAGCACTTGCGCACGCGATGGCAACGGACGGCCTGCGCGTCGTCGACTGGCTGGCACGGCACGGCGCGGAGTTCGGGCGCGGCGGCGAGTATCCATTCATGGGCCACATGCTCATGCCGTTCAGCCTGCGGGAGACTGGCTTCCAGAATCACTGGCGAGGCAAGGGCGGCGATCTGCTGCTGCAGCGGCTGGAAGCAACGTTCGCGGCATCCGGCGGACGCTTCATTCGCGACGCGCGGGCACGCGAGCTTCAAATGACCGGCGGACGATGTTCGGGCGTGAGCGCACAGACCGGACAGGGCGAAGACCTGCTGATCGAAGCGCGCGCCGTGTTGCTAGCCGACGGCGGCTTTCAGGGCAACGCAGCTATGGTCCGCAAATACATTTCGCCGCGCCCGGAGCATCTGTGCAAGCGAGGTGCGGGAACAGGCATGGGAGACGGCATCCGCATGGCGCAGGCAGCCGGCGCTGCGGTGACGGGCATGGACAAGTTCTACGGGCACGTGCAATGCGCGGGCGCACTGCATGACGAATCGCTGTGGCCTTATCCGGTGCTCGACATCGTCGCTTCGTCGGCAATCGTTGTGGACGGTGCGGGAAGGCGTTTCACCGACGAAGGTCTTGGGGGTGTCGCGATCGCGAATGCGGTCGCGGCGCTCGATGAACCGCTGTCGTCCTTCGTCATTCTCGATGAAGCCATCTGGTCGGGACCGGGCGGGGCGTTCCTGCTGCCGCCGAATCCCGCCCTGGAGCGACTGGGCGCAACGATTCACCGGGCCAACGACATCGAAACGCTCGCGGCCAAACTCGGCATGCAGGCGCATACATTAAAGCGAACCTTGCAGGAATATAACGAGGCGCTCGCGGGCGGCCGGCTCGACACGCTTTCCCCGCGACGCACGGTCAAGCCCGCGACGCTTGCCACCGGGCCGTGGCCGATCAACGGTCCTGGCTATCTCGCCATTGCGCTGTGCGCGGGAATGACCTACACGATGGGCGGGGTGGTTATCGATGCGAACGGGCAGGCGCTTGACGAAGGGCACAGGCCGATACCGGGCCTATACGCGGCCGGAGCGACGACAGGTGGAATCGAGGGCGGCGCCAACGCGGGGTATGTCGGCGGCCTTGCCAAGGCGGCGGTGTTCGGTCTGCGTTCCGCGGAGGCCGTGGCTCGCGACCTTGAAGTGTCCGCATAGTTTTTTCGTTCGGCAGAAGCAGGCCAATCCAAAGCGCCTGGCCTGCTTCTGCCGAACGATTTAGCTCGCGCGCCTGACCTGCTTGATCTCCGTCTGCTGCACAAGATAGTGCCGTTGGAGTGCCTTCAGATGCGTTTCCATCTCGGCGGCAGCCTTTTCTTCGTCGCGAGCCGCGAGGTACTTGAGCAGGCGCCGGCGCGATGGCATTACCGCGCTGTCCGGCAGCGGAGACACCACTTCCAGTAACTGTTCGTGAATCTCGACGAGCGCATCGGTCAAGATGACCAGCACCGGGTTGCGTGCAGTGCGCGCGAGCAACCGATGGAAATCGAGATTGATCCGCACGCGTTCGTGAACATCACCTTCGGCCACCGCGAGTTCGCTTCGATGGAAATTCTCGCGCAGGGCTTCGAAGTCCTCCTCGGTCCCGCGCTGGCAGGCAAGGCGGGTTGCCGCCACGCTCACGATGAGCCGCGCTTCGGTGAGGTCCGCAGGACGGATTGCGCCAAGCCGGAAAAGGTCGGCGAATCCGGCGATCACGGCGTCGCCCTGGCCTTCGCGCACAAACGCGCCGCCGGTGGCGCCCTTGCGAAACTCCAGCACGCCAGCCATTTCGAGGGAACGCAAGGCCTCTCTGACCGTGTTGCGGCTCAGGCTGAACTGCTCGGCCAGCTCGCGCTCGGGCGGCAGGCGATCGCCGGGCTGCAGCGCACCGCTTGCCAACTGGCCCCGGATCTGGTCCGCGACTGCCTCGAACGCACGACGCGTCTGCACAGGCGCGTAGGCGTGTACCGGACGCGCGCGCGGCGGCGCTGCGTCCTCGGGGGCAGCTTCAATCTTGCGCTTGGGCGCGCGGCTGCTGGTGTTGGAGGTTTTCAATGATTAATCCATTCATGTGTTGTCGCTTGATGCTACCTCCGCTCGTCCGATTCATCAAGTAAGCAATACGCAATCAGTCATACGCAGTCAGCAATACGCTGCGCATGGGCGCGGCGCCTGTATTCCCGTTGCTTGAAACCTCGCGCTTTCGAGACTTGACATCGCAGCGGATTTTGTAGAGTATGTTTCAAAGGTTCATCCAATGGACCAAAATTTAATTGCCGGATTTTTGTTTGATGCTGTTGGCTGGATGCGCCCGGCACATCGGCCCGCGCCATTGATCGACAGCGGGCTGCACAACCCCAAGACCCAAGGACGAGCAATGAGTGACGATCTGAGAGACCTGGTTAAGTACGAAGCGAAGGAAGGCCGCGCATACATCACGTTCTGCCGTGATGAAAAGCGCAACGCGCTGACCTACGAAATGTTCGACCGGTTGATGGAGCACATTGAAAGCGCCGAACGCGACGACGACGTGCGCGTGATCATCTTCCGCGGCGAGGGACGGGACTTTTCGACGGGGCACGATCTCGCCCAGGTGGGCGGCGCGGAATATGGTTTTTCGAAAGATCCCGGAGCGCGCCGGCCAAGCCAGCGCATCCGGCTGAGTTTCGACAAGCACCACGTAGAGCAGTTTCGCCAGATCCTGTATTGCACCAAGCCCACGCTTTCGCTGGTGCAGGGATATTGCGTCGGGGCGGGGCTGTACATCGTGGAAGCGAGCGATCTGGCGATCGCCGCCGAAGACGCAAAGATCGGTCACCCCGAACAAAAGATGGGCCTCGCGGGCGCTTCGTACATGACGAGCATCAACATCCTCACGATGGGTCCGAAGAAAGCGCGCGAAGTGCTGCTGCTCGGCGAAACGATGAACGGGACCGAGGCGGCGCGTCTTGGGCTTGTGAACAAGGCCGTGCCCGCCAGCGAACTCGCGGCGGCCGGCGAGGACTGGGCCGAACGGATCGTTCGCCTGCCGCGTGACGCGATCGCGATCGGCAAGGCTGCCACGCATCTCGCGCTCGACTCGCTCGGCATGACCTCGCAGTTCGTCCACGGTTACGTCATGCACGCGCTCGGCACGAACATCCGTTACGAGCCGGATGAAAACAACTTTATGAAAGAGCGCCGCAAAAAGGGCGTGACCGGTGCAGCTCACGCACGGGAAACGCGCTACGACGGCGACACAAAAACGGACGAGTAATTCGCGCTCACCGGGGCCGCGAGCTATCGATCGAATAAAACGGATCTGGAAACAGGAACAGGAAACAACATGCTGACTGAACTTACTGGCTCATCGGCCGTGGTGCTGGGTGGCACAAAGGGAATCGGGCGGGCGGCGGTCAAGAAGCTCGCGCAAAGCGGCGCGAGCGTGGTGATCCAGGGCCGCGACGAGGCCGCGGCGCAAGCGGTGATTGAAGAATGCAGCGCGTTTGCGGGCAAGCGCATTTTCGTGAACAGCGACCTGCTGACTTACGACGGAATCGAGCGTGCGGTGGAAGAAGCCGTCACGCGATTCGGCAAGGTGGACATCGTGGTGGCGAGCGGTGGCCCGCGGGATCCGAAGCCCAAGTTGTTCGTCGACATGGCGCCTGATGAAGGCATCGCATGCTTGACCAGCCGCCTGATGCCACGCCTGAACGCCGTTCATGCAGCAACGAAATTCATGCGTGAACAAAAGTACGGAAAGATCGTGCTGGTCACGACCGATGCCGCACGCACGCCAACGCCGAGCGAGTCGATGATCGGTGCGGCCGGCGCGTCGATCATGTTCCTCACGCGCGCACTCGGTGCGGAACTCGCGCATCTCGGCATTCGCATCAACTCGGTGGCGACCACGCTGACCACGGGCACGCCGGCCCATGATCGCTTTCTTGCTGCGAGGGATGCCGGGTCGCAGGAAGTCATCGTCAAGGCGTTCACGAAGGCCGAGCAACGCGTGAAGTTCAAGCTGAACACCGCTGAGGATCTCGCGGAATACATCCTGTATCTGTCGAGCAAGGAGTCAGATCAGGTTTCGGGATCGACCCTGAGTATCAATGGCGGTCTTTCCTTCCCGGGTTATTGATTGTATTGATTGGCCGGGAAAAACAGCATCGACTGACGGAGTGATTATGCGTCTCAATGAAGAACTGGTTTCGATCCAGGACTCGGTTCGCCGGATGGTCCAGAAGGACATCGTGCCGCTCGTGGCCGGCATGGAAGAGAGCGACCGCTTTCCGTCGGAACTGGTCCCGATCTTCGGCGACATGGGCCTCCTGCAGTTGTGGCTGCCGGAGGAGTATGGAGGACCGGGCGGAAACCTGAAGACCGTGTGTATCGTCAAGGAGGAGATCGCCAAGGTGTCGCTCGCGGCCGCGACCTTGTGCGGAAACAATTCGATCTCGTTCATCCTGCCGATCCTGCATTACGGCACCGAGGAACAGAAGCAACGGTGGTTGCCGCTTGCCGCTGAAGGGCGTCTCGTGACGGCGATCGCTGTGACCGAGCCGCAGGCCGGTTCCGACGTTTCGTCCATCCGGACGCGAGCAGTGAAGGACGGCAACTCGTATGTCATCAATGGACAGAAGAACTGGATTACGTGGGGTGGGTACGCGCATTACGTGCTGCTCTTCGCACGCACGTCGGAGGCGAGCGGGTCGGACGGCATCAGCGCGTTTCTCGTCGATACGAAGACACCCGGCTTTCGCCTGGGCCGCCAGGAACACAAGATGGGCCGCAACGGCGCGCCGAACCACGAACTCTTCTTCGACGACATGCGTGTCGACGCGGACTGCCTGCTCGGCGAGGAGGGACAGGGCTTCAAGGCGTGCATGAAAGTGCTGGACCTGAACCGCCCGACCATCGCGGCCACCTCACTAGGACTTGCCCAGGGTGCGCTTGACGTTTCTGTCGCGTATGCGAAGGAGCGCAAGCAGTTCGGACGCGCCATCGCGGAGTTCCAGGGCATGCAGTTCAAGCTCGCCGACATGGCGATCAAGATCGAGGCCGCCCGCAACCTGCTCTACAACTGCGCTGATGAAATCGACTCTGGCGATCACTCGCGGCTGAACATGATCTCGTCGATCACCAAGTGCTTTGTGACCGATATCGCGATGGAGGTCACGACCGAAGCGGTCCAGGTGCTGGGCAGCTACGGCTACTCGAAGGAGTTCCCGGTCGAGCGAATGATGCGTGATGCGAAGCTCAATCAGATCATCGAAGGGACCAACGAGATTCACCGGTTGATCGTCGCGCGCAGATTGCTGGAAAGCTGATCGAACCGTGAAGATCGCTTCGTGACGAGTCCAGGAACCAAAGGAGCGAGATGAAACCTCAACGCGCGATTCCATGCGTTTATATGCGGGGCGGCACGAGCCGGGCGCTCTTTTTCCACGAGCACGATCTGCCTCTCGGAGCCGATAACCGTGACCCGATCTTCTGCGCCGCACTCGGCAGTCCGGACCCGTACGAGCGTCAGCTCGACGGCATGGGCGGCGGCATCACGTCGCTCTCGAAGGTGGCGGTGATCGGGCCGCCGACGCATCCGGACGCACAAGTCGACTACACGTTCGTGCAGGTCGATCCGCGCCGTGGCTCGATCGGCTATCGCGGCAATTGCGGGAACATCTCCGCGGCAGTCGGTCCTTTCGCGCTGGAGGAAGGTCTCGTCGATGCGAACAGCGAAGAGACGAACATCGTCATTCACAACACGAACACGAAGAAGCTGATTCGCGCGCGCTTCAAGACCGTCGGCGGCTACGCAGCGGTCAGGGGCGATTTCCGTCTGGATGGCGTGGCGGGCAGCGGTTCATCTATCGAACTCGCCTTTCTTGATCCGGGTGGCGCGGCCACCGGCAAGCTATTGCCGACCGGCCGCGCACGCGAGCACCTGACGCTCGCCTCGCTAGGGGAAGTGGAAGTGTCGCTTGTCGACGCCTGCAACCCGGTAGTGATGGTCGAGGCTCAGGCGCTCGGCCTGACGGGCGTCGAGACGCCGGCCGAGCTTGCCGCGAACAGCCGCGCGCTCGCACTGTTCGAGGAGTTGCGCGTGCAGGCGGCGGTCGCCATGGGTCTTGTTACCGATCCCGCGGATGCGAGAACGAAGCTCACTAACCTGCCGCTCGTCGCAGTGCTGTCGAAGCCGGCAATTGTCCGTGGAGGGACGCAGCCTCATGTCGTAGTGCGAATGATTTCGTCGGGCCAGCCGCACAAGGCGTCGCCGCTCACGGGCGCGATGTGTCTCGCGATCGCCGCGCAGATCGACGGTACCGTCGTGGCGCAGGTTCGCGTGCCGCAGTCCGGCGACGAGCGGCGCTTCATCGTCGCGCATGCGTCGGGGCTGCTGCCGGTGGCCGCGCTGGTCGACAGGCTCGAGAGCGGCTACGACGCAAAGGAAGCGATCGTCTACAGGACCGCACGCCGCCTGATGGATGGCCGCGTCTACATTCCGAACTGAAACGCCCAAGCGAACTGGAGAAACAACGATGAAAGTGGTGGTCGCCGTCAAGCGAGTGCTCGACTACAACGTCAAACCGCGCGTCAGAAGCGACGGCAGCGGACTCGACTTGGCCAACGTGAAAATGTCGATGAACCCCTTCGATGAAATCGCGATGGAGGAAGCGGTTCGTCTCAAGGAGGCCGGCGTCGCGACGGAAGTGATCGCGGTGTCATGCGGCACGACGCAATCACAGGAGACGCTGAGAACGGCGCTCGCGATGGGTGCGGACCGGGCGATTCTCGTCGAGACGAGTGCCGAGCTGCAGCCACTCGCCGTGGCGAAGCTGCTGAAGGCGATCGTGGACAGGGAAGCGCCGGGCTTGATCCTGCTGGGCAAGCAGGCCATCGACGACGACGCGAACCAGACCGGCCAGATGCTCGCCGCACTCGCGGGCTTGCCGCAGGCGACGTTCGCATCGAAGGTGTCCGTTGAAGGCGACCGGCTGATCGTCGCACGCGAAGTGGATGGCGGAGAGGAGACGTTGTCGCTGCCGATGCCGGCAGTTGTCACGAGCGACCTGCGCCTGAATGAGCCGCGCTATGTGAGCTTGCCCAACATCATGAAGGCAAAAAAGAAGCCGATGGAAACGGTGACTCCCGACATGCTGGGCGTCGATGTCGCGCCACGGCTTCAGACCCTGCATGTCGAGGAACCGGCGACGCGCAAGGCAGGAGTCAGGGTGCCGGACGTGGCGGCGCTGCTCGGCGCGCTGCGCGACGAAGCAAAAGTCTTGTGAGGAGAACGGCATGGCCATTCTAGTTATAGCGGAGCATGACAACCGTGCGTTGTCCGCAGTTACGCTGAACGTCATCGCGGCAGCAAGCCGGATCGACGCAACGCAAATTCATGTGCTCGTCGCCGGCAGTGGCGCGCGTGCGGTAGCTGTTGAAGCCGCGAAGCTCGCCAGCGTGAACACGGTGCTGCTCGCTGACGCGCCGCACCTCGAAGCGCAGATCGCAGAGCATGTTGAAGCCACTGTGCTGACCATCGCGAAATCGTATTCCCACGTGTTGCTTGCGGCGAGCAGCCAGGGCAAGAACCTGGCGCCGCGCATTGCCGCGAAGCTTGATGTCGCGCAGATCGGCGACATCGTCGAGGTGGTCGATGCCGATACGTTCAAGCGCCCGATCTATGCGGGCAACGCGATCGCGACGGTGAGATCGGTCGACCCGATCAAGGTTCTCACGGTGAGACGGACCGCCTTCGATCCGCTCGCAGCACAAGATACAAGCGCTGGGTTGGAGGAAATCGCCGCGGCGGCCGACGGCAACAGCGCGCAGCTTGTCAGCCGGACCCTGGCGACGCGGGATCGCCCGGAACTGGGACAGGCGGCGACGGTGGTGTCCGGTGGCCGCGGACTCGGCAGCAGCCAGAACTTCAAGGACGTGCTCGAGCCGCTTGCTGACAAGCTTGGTGCGGCGCTTGGCGCATCACGCGCGGCCGTTGATGCCGGGTTTGCCCCGAACGATGCTCAAGTGGGTCAGACCGGCAAGATAGTCGCGCCCCAACTGTATGTGGCGGTCGGCATCTCGGGCGCGATCCAGCATCTTGCCGGTATGAAGGATTCGAAGGTGATCGTCGCGATCAACAAGGACGCCGAGGCGCCGATCTTTTCCGTCGCTGACTACGGGCTGGTTGGCGACCTCTTCGAGATCGTGCCGGAAATGGTGGCAGGCGTTTGATGCGCCCGCTCAGCGCCACGCCATGCTTTTCGACCGTCGCCAATTTTATCGGGAGTCGCCATGAGTGAAACAGCAATGACTGACACGGCCCAACGCCAGGCGTTGGCCGAAGAACTGGATAGTTTCAACTGCCGCGTCGCGCAACCGACCGACGGCCCGCTATTCACGCGCGAACCGAAATCGACGATGGAGCCCGCGCACTGGAAGGCGAGCGACCTCGAACGGCTGCTGGAGAAAATCGGCGCGAAGCTGAAGCTGGAAGCCGGCGGACAGCGCCGTACCTTGCGCCTCGCCAATCGCGGCTTGCCGTTCGGCACCACGCCCACGTTCTGGGCATCGATTCAATACATCCTGCCCGGCGAGATCGCGACCGCGCATCGTCATGCAGCAAGCGCGCTGCGCTTTATCATGAAAGGCCGTGGCGCCGACACGATCGTCGACGGTGAGCGCTACGAGATGAACGAAGGCGATCTCGTGCTGACGCCAGCGTGGACGTGGCATGACCACGAGCACAAGGGTGACGAACCGATGATCTGGCTCGACGTGCTCGACATCTCGCTCGTGCGCTCGATGCATGCGACGTTTTTCGAAGGATCGGCGCAGCCACGGCAGGCGGTATCGGACGTGCCCGACCGTTCGTATCGGCGCTATGGCAGCGGCATCATGAAGCCGCTAAACGACACGAGCACGCCTGAACTGAACCCGCTTCTCGTCTACGGGGCCGAACGCGCGCAGGAAGCGCTGCGGCTCGCCGCTGAGTTGCCGCCCGATCCGTTCGACGACACCGCGCTTGAATATCTGAATCCCATCACGGGGGGCTCGGCCCTGCCGACGATCGGCACGGTGCTGCAGTCGCTGCGGCCCGGCATGCACACGAGGGCGCATCGTCACACGGGGAGCATGGTCTATTACGTGATGAAGGGCAACGGCGCGACGATCGTCGACGGAACGACCTTCGAATGGGGGGCCGGCGACTTCATGGCAATTCCGCCATGGGCCGTGCACCAGCACATCAATCGCTCGGACGACACGGCGGCGATGCTGTTCCAGGTCAACGACATTCCGGCCCTGCGCAAGCTCGGTCTGTATCGGGAAGAGGCGGTCTAGCCACGGTTCAAGGCGCCGCCGCGCGAGACGAACACACACTTTTGGAGACTGCAGATGTACACACCTGTATTGATCGTGGGCGCGGGCCCTATTGGACTGGCACTCGCCGGCGACCTAGGATTTCGCGGCGTGTCCTGCATGCTGATCGAACGAAGCGATGGGAAGGTGATTCAGCCGAAGATGGACATGGTCGGGGTGCGGACCATGGAATATTGCCGGCGCTGGGGCATCGTGCCGTGGGTTCACGAGGCCGGCTATAATCGTGACTACCCGCAGGATTGTGCATGGGTCACGGGTCTCAACGGTTACGAGTTCGGACGTGAAGTTTTTCCGAGTCCGAGCGAGGAGAAGTGTCCGCCGCAGAGCCCTCAAAAGCGCGAACGGTGTCCGCAAAATTTCTTCGATCCGGTATTGCGCCGCTTCGCCCAACAGACACCCGGCGTGACGCTCTGCTACAACACGGAGCTGGTCGGATTCAATGAGACGGCGGATGGCGTGAGCGCAACAGTACGCGATACGCTGAGCGGCGAAGAGAAGGTTATAGAAGCCGGTTATCTCGTGGGTTCTGACGGCGGCGCGAGCGCCGTGCGTCAGGCGCTCGGCATCGGTATGACGGGCGAGCCGACGTTGACCTATACGACCAACGTCGTGTTCCGGTGTAGCAATCTCGAAGCGCTGCACGACAAGAAGCGTGCGTATCGATACATCTTCATCGGCCCGGAAGGCACGTGGGCCACGCTCGTTGCAATCAACGGACGCGACCAGTGGCGCTTTTCGCTGGTGGGAGACGACAACCGCGAGACCCACACCGAGGAATATATGCGCAGCGCCATTGTGCGCGCGGTCGGCCGCGACTTCGAGTTCGAGATCCTTTCAATGCTGCCATGGGTGCGGCGCCAGTTGGTCGCGGACCGCTACGGCACGAAGCGCATCTTCATCGCCGGGGATGCAGCGCATCTGACTTCGCCGACAGGTGGCTTCGGCATGAACACGGGCATCCAGGACGCGGTCAACCTGTCGTGGAAACTTGCGGCCAGCCTGCAGGGGTGGGGTGGCGAGCGTCTGCTGGAAACCTATGAATCGGAACAGCGGCCGGTCGCTATCCGCAATGTCGCCGAAGCGACGGACAACCTGAAGCGGATGCTGTCGCCGCGCGTGCTGTCGCCCTCCAAGGCGATCTTCGAGGACGGTCCCGAGTCTGAAGCCGCCCGCATCGAGTTCGGCAACCAATACACGGAATTGATGAAGCGGGAATGGTTTTCAATCGGCATTCACCTCGGCTATATGTACGAGGGTTCTCCGATCGTCGTGCCCGATGGCACGCCGCAACCGCCCGATGAAGTGTCGAGTTACGTCCAGACCGCGCGCCCCGGGTCACGCGCGCCGCATGTGTGGCTCTCGCAAGGCAAGTCGACGCTCGACCTGTTCGGCAAGGAGTTCGTGCTGCTGTCCTTCGGGCCGGCAGCATCGGGCGTGAGTGCGTTGAGCGAAGCGGCTGCGGCACGAAAGGTGCCATTCAAGTCGGTAAAAATCGACAATGAAGAGGCGCGCAAGCTGTACGAGCGCCGCTTTGTCCTCGTGCGTCCCGACGGACAGGTGGCGTGGCGCGGCGACGCTTTGCCGGAAGACGCGCTCGCGCTTATCGACACCGTGCGAGGCGCTGGGAACAACTAACCGGGTCGCGAGGCTGAAGGCGTCAATGCAGGCGGAAGCAAAGCGCGAGGAGGGCACGGGCGACATGTCGTGCCCATCATCGCTTCGTTGTTATGGCGGCAGCGAGGAAAGCCAAGATGGACACGATCACGAAGGACTGGTGGAACGATCTGCGCAAGCGCGCTTGCACAATGGCGAGCCAGTTAAGTTGCGCGGTACTGCTTTGCGCGCTCGCTTATGCGGGAAGTATTCCGGTTGGGGAGTGAGCATGCAGCGCAGAACTGATCTGCGCTCGTCTTGCTGGAAGTTGTTTCAGTCGATGCCGATGCGCGATGCATCGGATCAAATCTCAATCAGGTCGGGCGATTGTCAGCCAGGCCCGCATGGCGTTCGAGAAACGGCATGATTGCGCCGTTGAACGCATCGTTGCGATCGCCCGCGATCATGTGCCCTGCGCCCGGCACGGTACCCACCTCGAGTTGAGGCAGCCGCGCCCGCAATTCATCGATACCCTCGGTCGTCACCACATCGCTTTGAGCGCCAAACACGAGCAATGCCGGGATCGCTATGTCCGGGCACATGTCGAGCAGCCGCTTCGCGCTCCTCTCACGCTGTTCGTCACTGCGCTCACGAAAGAACCGCGGGTCCCAATGCCAGTGAAGGCGGCCATCGTCGCGCAGCCGCAGGTTTTTCATCAGGCCACGCGGGTTTTGCGGGCGGGGGCGATGCGGGTTGTAGGCGGCTACTGCATCGGCTGCTTCATCGAGGTCGGCAAAACCGTCGCGATAGCCGTTGAGAAAGTCGTTCACGCGCTTTAGCCCCTTCGGATCGACGCGCGGCGCGATATCCACGAGGACCATCGCACGCGCGAGCTTCGTGGGGTTGCGGCCAATCGCATGCATGGCGGTCATGCCGCCCATCGATGCACCGATGATGACCGGAGCATCGGCCATCTTCGATGCAACAGTTTCCAGGTCGTCTGCCAGGCGGTCGTACGAGTAATCCGGCTTCGCCGACCAGTCGCTGTCGCCGTGACCGCGCGCATCGAAGGCGAGCGCGTGGTAGCCGAGCGCGCCGAGCGTCTGAACCGTGCCCTGCCACGAATGACGGGTCTGGCCGCCGCCGTGCAGGAGGATGACCGCGGGCTGGCCGCGTTGCCCGCTGACGGTTGCCGCCAGCGTCACGCCATCGCTCATTTTCAGGCGGCGGGAATGCAGGGTGGCCTGGACAGGCGGTTTCGATTGACGGGAATCCATGCGCTCGATGTTCCTCGCTCAGTTGACCGGTTTATCCCAGACGGGGTGATTGCCGCCTTCGCTTTGCACGACATCGATCGACATCTTCCCGACCTTGCCGATTTCAATGACGACCTTGTCGCCACCGTGGATCGGGCCGACGCCGGCTGGCGTGCCCGTGGCAATGATATCGCCCGGGTACAGTGTCATCACCGCGGACGCCATCTGGATCATCTCCGGAATATCGACGATAAGATCGCGAGTGCTGGCGCTCTGGCGCGTTTCACCGTTGACCGAGAGTTGCAGTTCGATCGCGTCATAGCCGGGCACTTCGTCGGCAGTCACGATGTACGGTCCAACCGGACAGAAACTGTCATAGGACTTGCGCATCACGCGCTCTTCCTTGCCGCGCACGACGACATCAATCAGGCAGGCATAGCCGAACACATGGCCGAGTGCGTCGTCGCGGCTGATCTCGCGGCCGCCTTTGCCGATGAAGATCGCGAGCTCGCACTCGTGATGGATTTGCCGGTTTGGAATGTTCGGCAGGACGATGGGATCGTTCGGCCCACTCAGGCTGGAGTTCGCCTTCAAAAAGAACCCTTGCCCGTCTGCCTTGAATGGCGAGATGAGGCCGGTGCCGGTCTTCATCTCCTCGACATGGGCGTGATAATTCGCGGGGAAGGCAATGACCTTGTTCGGCCAGGCGACCGGTGTCTCGAGCTCCACCCCGGAAAGTTTCATGCGCGCAGCCGTTTGCACGAAGTCCTCGATCTTGCCGCGCAGCGAAGCGAAGCGATCGATCACATGCAGCATGGCAACCGACGGCCACGCGTTCGGCGTCGCGTTCACCAGGTCCGAAACGTCCACGATATCGTCGTCGATCACGACGCCGATACGTCCTCCGTTGAAGCTTGCGAGTTTCATGTCATTGTCCTGAGTTGATTGTCTGAGTACCGGCTTGAATATCCGCTTGAATATCGGTCATGGAGCGCATGCCCGACGGTCAATTACCGCCGATCTCCTTGTCGTGCTCGCCAATTCCAGGTGGTCCCGAGCGCGCCGCAAACATGCGATCGTCAAAGGTGGCCGGGTAGCGCGCGGTCCGGATCGGGCCTACGGGCGAGTCCACGAAATCGAACACGCGGTTATTCGCCACCTGGGAGTCGTTCAGGAATTCGTCGAGTGAAAAAACGGGTGCGGCGGGGACGTCCAGTTCCTCGAAACGCGACAACCAGAACGCTGTGCTTTTCTCCTTCACGACCGCGCCCACGCGCCGGAAAAATTCGTCCGCCATTGCCACCGGGTCGCGCATCTGCTTGAACTCTTCCTTCCACTCAGGGCGATCCACCGCGTTGAGCGTCTTTGACATCTGCGCGCCGTTGGCGGGAGAGATGACAACGAATCCGTCCGACGTTTCGAGCACCTGCGACGCCGGTGGCTTCCACGCGGACGTGTCGCCTTCGAAGGTGCGGTGCTGGAACATGTCGGGGAAGTTGAAATAGCCCATGACGTCGAGCATCGGCAGCTTGATGTGTCCGCCTTTTCCCGTTTTCTCGCGTTCGTAAAGGGCCGCGAGGACCGCCTGAGCGCCGAATGCGCCGGTCACCTTGTCGACCATGTTGAACGGGGTGACCGCCGGCTTGCCGTTGCGGCCTTCGGACGCCACGATGCCGGTTCGGCCCTGGATTAGCGAATCGAACGCCGGCGCATTGGCGAGCGCGCCGGTGTCGCCGAAGCCGTTGATCGACAAGCGAATGAGGCGCGGGTAGAGCGTCTGCAGCACATCCTGGCCGAGGCCGAGCGAGGCGGCAACGCGCGGCCGCCAGTTCTCGACGAGGATGTCCGCGGTAGCGAGCAGGTTCTTCAGGCGGCGCGTTCCCTCATCTGTCTTCAGATCAATCACGACGCTGCGCTTGCCGCGATTCGCATTCGTCCATGAGGCGCCGAAGCCCTCACGGTTGTGGCCGAACTTGCGGAACCCGTCGCCGCCCGGCGGCTCGACCTTGATGACGTCGGCGCCGAGGTCGGCAAGCATCATCGCCGTGAATGGCCCCGTCAGGAAACTTGACGTCTCAACGACGACGATGCCATCGAGAGGACGCTTGGGCAGCGCCTGGTCCACGCCGGGAGCGGGCGGGGTAGCGGGTGACTGATCGGGCGATAAACCAATTTCAGCTTCAGACATCTGGCTTCTCTCTAAAAAAAGCAACTCGGTGTTCATACGGCAACCTGATCGGCCTGCATTGCCGATACCGCCGGGGAAATTTGGGGTACAAGTCAAGTGATCGCGTTATATCAATGGATCAACCATAGATTAATAATGCGACAGCAGTCCGGCGGTGTCAAGAGACCGTCGACGTTTCGCGTCGTTCGATGGTCGAATTTCCGGGTCATAGGCGCAAACTAAAGTGCGATGCGCAACAAGCTTGAGCCGCAAGCTCAAGGTAACATTCAACTATTTCTTCGGGCTGAACGTGTTCAGATTGGCTGGTACCAGACGTGTCCCCTTTTCGGTTACCTGGGTGTACACATACCAGTTGTCTCCCGCCGGTCCCTGATGGTTGCGAGCGGTGAACCGATACGTTGCGCCTTTGCGCCCTTGCACGCCTTCAAATGTTCCGATTCGTTCGACATCGTCGCGAAAATTTTGTCGCGCAGCCGCGATATCGCCCGCTTCCAGACGCTGGAGGACACTAGGCTGACTGGCAATGGCGAGTGCGACACGTGCTGCGTCGTAGGAGATGACCGAGTAGAGCGTTGGCTGGTGCGGTCCATATCGCGTGTCCAGATGGCTGAAGAGAAGCTTGACGTCAGCCCGGCTGATGTCGACTGTATTGGGGGTGACAACGCCGTCCGACGCATCTCCTGCAAGTTTGCGTAACGTTTCCATCAACACCGTGCGCACAACCACCGTCGGCAAGCTCATACCTAGTTGCTGAGCCGTACGCAGGACGCGCGCGCCGTCAGCGGGATAGGGAATTACGACCACGACGTCCGGCTTCGCATTGCGAACGTTAGCCAGTTGCGGTGACAGGTCGACGGCGTTGATGTCATAGGTTTGTTCAATCACGATCGGGATATTTCTTTTATCAAGCGCCGCGGTTATCGCACGTAGATAATCGATTCCAGAGGTCGCGGAGCACGCGACGAGGGCAACTCGCTTGAATTGCTGCGTGGCTAACAGATCGGCCACGGCTTGTGCTTCCTGGGTGCTATCCGGTCCGAATCGAAACACATAGGGCATGACCGGCTGTGTCAAACGGTCGGCGGTCGCCGCCAGGATGAATAGGGGGATACGATTGTCCTCGGCGATCGGAATCATCGCTGCGGCAGGCGCGGTGGGATCACCACCGAGAATCAGGAGCGCGTGGTCGTCCTCGGCACAGCGCTGTGCATAAGTCGCGGAGAGCTGAGGGTCGGTTTTTCCGTCGTAAGCGACCAGTTGCGCCTTGTGCCCGTTTGCACCTCCCGCCGCATTGAACTGGTCGATCGCGAGTTCGACACCCTCGAGGCTGAGCTTGCCCGTGTCTGCTGCTGCGCCACTGCGGTCATCGACAAAGCAGATCTTGATGGGTACAGCTGCAGCGGCCGCGTGGGGGACAAAATACATCGCAGCCAGCGCAAGAAGAGGTGCTGATCGCAAGGATCGGACAGAAGGTCGAAAGCGCGCACGAAGGTCTACCTGATTCATGTCGTTCCTTGGCTATTTGTGCTCTGACAGGGCTTGAGCGAAAGCTGGCGGCAAGACGTCGGCTTCGATCTGCCACAAGGGAGTGTGCAAACGCCTGGCGACACGCCATCCGTCCAGGTCCCGGACCAGACGATCCTGATACCGCAGGCCTCTCAGGAGAGCTTTTCCGCGCACGATGACATGAGCGACCGCGAAAGTGTTTGAATTGGCTACGTCCGACGTAATATTGACGACGAAGTTGGAGACGCTATGGTTCGACGAGGCGAACTGACTGCAACTGGCATAGACGTCCCCTGCGATCGCAAGCCCCCCGGACACAATCTTGTGCTCCGGAGTTGTCACGTGGTATTCGGCGCTTGCATTGTCGGTAAAACAACTGATCAGTGCATCCTCGTCTTGCGCGTCGACTCCGAAGAAATAACGCTCGATGGTTTCACGTACGCGAAGCCTTTCGCTCAAAAGATTGTCACTCGGCATAAGCTGATCTCCTGAATATGAAGCGATGAATGGTGCCGCAGGTTTCACGTCGCTCAGAAAGAGTCGGCGGGTTCCTGGTCTCGCTGACCTCGCTGCTCACGAGCACAACCTTCTCTCAACCCTGTACGCGGCTTCGCGTGCGGCAACGGAGAAAGCAAGCAAGGACGCCAGACTCGCACATAGCAAGACGAGGATCATTGCCATCGCGGGGTGATTGCCGCCGGCGGCGACGAGCGCCGTGCATAGAGCGCCGAAGGCCATTTGTATGAACCCGTACAGACCTGAGGCCGACCCGGCGAACGTTGCGTTGGAGTTGATCGCGCCCGACATTGCAAAGGGACTGGCAAGTCCTGTGCCGAAGATGAACACGAGCATCGCGCAGGTTATGACGATCGGCGTGAAAGCGTTTTCCAGATATGCGATCAACAACGCAAACGCCGCCACCACCATGATGGTTCCAGCCAATACGAGCACCCGCGGAGCAGGCACTCTGCCGGCGACAAGTTTCGCGGTCAGACTGCCGCACCCAAGGCCAAAGATCACGCACAGATAGACGAACCCGAAGGCGCGCGTCGATACCCCTAGCTGCTGGATGAATATGAAAGGCGACGCGGCGACGAAGGCGTAAAAGCTGGTGGTAGCGAACGCTCCGCCCAAGGCGTGTGAGACGAATGCGCGGGAACGTAGCAATGCGAAGTAACTCATGGCATACGCACGCGCAGGCTGTGGCGCGCGCATGACATGTGTTTCCGGCAATGACAGCGCCGTCACGCACAGCACAGCGAGGTTGGCGATGCTTAACGCGCCCAGAACCCAGCGCCATCCGAATGCAGCCGTCAGTTGAGCGCCAATCATGGGCGCGAGCGCAGGCGAGAGCGACATGGCCAGGCTGAGCATGGCGAGCCGGCGTGTGACACGGTCCAGACTGATGCCGTCGCGCGCGATCGTTCTGCCAAGCACCAGCCCTACGCAACCGCCGAGAGCCTGCGTCATTCGCGCTGCGATCAGTGCGCCGAGCGAAGGGCTGAGCGAAGCGGCAACACTCGCGACCGTGTAAAGCGCCAGGCCGAGCAGAAGCACGGGCCTGCGTCCAAACCGGTCGGAGATAGGCCCGTAGATCAGCTGACCGATCGACAGACCGACGATATACAGCGTAATGGTTAGCTGCGCCGCCGCAGCCGTTGCGTGAAAATCGTGCGCCACGCCCGGAAGCGCGGGAACGAAGAGGTGGATTGGAAACGTGCCGGAAATGGTAATGCAGACCAACAGGACCAGGCCCGGAGTGCGGGAATAGCGTTTGACGGGAGCGCTGAGAAGACCCATTGCCTGATCCGGTTTCAATCGAGTGCGTTGATCGTTTGGACAAAACGATCCGCACTTCTAATATCTTATTAGATGGCGTCCGGAAACGAACTGCCGGACCTAAGATCCGGCAGTCACGAGCGTGTCAACGGCGACGATATTCCACTTATTGACCAACTTCCCGAACTGACAGATCGTTCTTGACGGACGTAACGCCCGCTACTCCTAGGGCAACCTGGCCTGCTTTATCGATCTGTGCGGCATCGGGAACGGACCCAGACAGCGCGATGCTGCCGCCTTTGGCGCGAATGGCGATGGACGTGATGTCGAGTCCCTTGGTTTTAGACAATGCGGTACGGACCTTTTTTGCGAGTTGCCGATTCGCTATCCTCATGGATTTAGCAGTAGGCGTGGCGCTCGATGTAGTCGGTGCGTCCGCACTGGCGTCGCTTGGCTGGGCACCGGCGCTGACGCATTGTGAGGCCACCAGAACACAGCACGCGAACTTGAGTATTGTTTTTGCATTCAATTTGATTCTCCTTTTCAAGACGTTGAAGTCTTCGACCGAGACGCTCTAACCGGGACATCGTACAGCGATATCAATTGCTTTTGCTCGGGAAAAACTCACGGCGGATTGACGGGCGCATCCAATGCTATCCGCTTAACCAACGTGCGCTAAAGGTTCGTGCAATGCGCTCCGCGATAGGACGACCCAGCCTCCCGTAAAGGCGATCAGGGTCGCCGGCCTCCCGGTTTGGAAGGAGCTCAACGCCCGCTCTATCTCCGTCTCGGAGTATTGCGTCCGGCAGCAAGCCGTTGAGCACGCGTCGCGGGTCAAAACTTGTGACGGATACCGATTCGCGCGACGACCTGGTTGGACGTGTTCGACGGCGTCAGCGTCACGAGGTAGGGAACCGATGCCTGCCCGGTTGAATCCACGCCGGACGCTTTCATGTAAGCGGCGGCTATGTACACGTCTGTGCGCTTGGAAAGGAAGTAGTCGATGGCAGCATTGAGTGTTTGATACGCAGCACTATCTTTCCCATCGATAGCGCCGCCCCGCAGGTAGTTGTAGGCCAGGCCGAGCTGCAGCACTGGCGAAACCCAGTAACCTGCGTAGACGTTGTAGTTGTTGAAGGCGGCATTTCCCTTGTAGCCGAAGGGGTTGGTGAGACTAAGCGTGCCGGAAGCGGGATCGTTCAGGTCCTGGAAGCGGATGTTGGAATAGCCTATGCCCGCAATGAGGGAGCCGATGGTGTACTGGGCGGCACCTGCAAAAATCTGCATGCGGCCGGCCGAAGCAAATCCGCCATAGATCGGATTCACCTGCACCCCGCTTACCGCACCCAGGTTATTGGCAGTCGTGGAACTGTTGGTGTTGTTGCCGTAAAACGATTGATTCGGATTGTCGATATGCATGTAACCCGCGGCCAGGGCGACCGGTCCCATGACGAAACGCGCGCCTATGGAATAGATGCTGTCTTTCCCGAACGTGCCCGCGACACCGCCAAAGCTATACAGACCGGTCACCGTCACTCCGCCGTATGTCGGACTTGTGTACTTGACCGCGTTGTTGATGCGCTGAGAGTCGGCTACGTTATCGATGTCACCCGGGTGGTCGGCATAGGCGCCTCCGGCGAGCGTGCCGGCTTGCATGGGTCCAATCGAGTCGACGATTGAATCGTATTGCCGGCCGAGGGTAATGCTGCCGTATGGACTCGTTATGCCCACATAGGACTGCCGGCCAAAGAACGTGCCGCCTTGCTGAAATTTGCCGGTGCCGACGTCAAAACCGTCTTCGAGTACAAAAATGGCTTGGTAGTGATTGCCCAGGTCTTCTGTGCCGCGCATCCCCCAACGCGATGCCTGCATCAGTCCGGTGGACACCTGGAACAGAGTCCCGCCAGTTCTTCCGTGAGGCGCACCGGCCTGCGCAGTCTGGACGTTATTCACGTAGTTGATGCCTTCGTCAAGCAAGCCGTACAGCGTTACGCTGCTCTGCGCGAAGACCGGACCTCCTACCGCGAGCGTCAGCGCTCCAACCAAGGTTTTTGCAAGCGTCACGTTTGTCTCCTAGATCGCGCCCGGTGGGCGAACGACGAAAATCGTTTTTATGGGTCGGCTGGTGGTTATGGGTATTGGATGAACCATTGATACAATCATAGAGAAGCCGTAATTCGTGTCAAACAGAGCAAACCCTAATTCGAGGCTGGATCCATCGGGTGGTTGGCGGAAAGGGTGGGCTTTTTGCGTCCGAGCTTGATTGATTCATGGCGTGAATGACCAGGGACTAGGCAACGGAACGCCGGTCCACTGGGACAGCAGGACGTGGTACGGCATTGAACGAGAGCCAGGCGATGGCGGCCGATACGAGCAGAGCGCCTATCATCGAGATGGTTGGATCGTTGGGCGACAGACCGACTGCCGCTGTGCATAGCGATCCGTAGCCCATTTGCAGGCAGCCATAAAGTCCCGCTGCCGCGCCGACAACTGACTGATCGACATCAAGTGCGCTGCTGATGGCAAATGGACTGGCGAGTCCGGTGGCGAAGAACATCACGATCATCGGTGCCATCACCGAAGCAACGGAAAGCGAATTGCACATATAGGAGACGAGCAGGCTCATGGACGCGGCAACCATGATCAGGCTGGCGACAATGAGAGCGGTTCGCGCAGAAACGCCGCCCGCGAGCCGCTTGGCCGTCGTCTGACCGCTTGCGAGTCCGACAACCAGGGAGCAGTACGCGAAGCCGAACGCGCGCGCTGACAGTCCGAGCCGGGACTCGAGGATAAACGGAGAGGCTGAGAGAAACGCATAGATGCCGGTGGTAGCGCTTGCGCCGCCAAGGCTGTGGGCAATGAAGGTCGGCGATCGAAGCAGCGTCAGGTAGCTTTTCAGATAGCGGCCTACCTTGAAGTCACGCGAGGCCGGATGGGTTTCGGCAACCATGAGCCAGGCGGCGAAGAGGACCAGGACGTTGACGATGCTCAGCGCGACGAAGATCGAACGCCAGCCAAGGTGCTCGACTATTTGAGCGCCGATTATCGGGGCAATGGCGGTTGCAATCGCCATTGCGATGCTCAGTGTGGCAAGGCGCCGGATCAAGCTGGTCGATCCGGAAGTGTCGCGGGCGATCGCCCTGCCGAGCACGAGGCCCGAGCATCCTCCGAGCGCCTGGGCGACACGGGCCAATTCGAGTGCTCCCAGCGAGGGTGCGAAAGCCGCCGCGACACTGGCAAGCGCAAACAGCAGCAACCCCGACAACAGGACGGGACGCCGTCCGTAGCGATCCGACAACGGCCCGTAAATAAGCTGCCCGATAGATAGCCCGACGATATAGAGGGTGATTGTCAGTCCGATTCCGGATGTTGACGCCCGCAGGTCGCTTGCGGCCGAGGGTAGTGCAGGGATAAAGACATGAAGCGGAAAGGTGCCGGACAGCGTGATGCAGACCAAAATGAAAAGCGCTGGTGCGTGAGGAAAGCTTGGCGGGGGAGAATCGGGTTCGCTCATGGCGGCATGGCTCGCAGTGGATGGTGAAACGTAGAGGGCCGGCACCTGATGTTCGTCGATTTCCGCTTCACAAGAAAAAGCTCGCTTTCGAATGCCGGCTTGCAGCTTGCACGTGCGTTACATTTCAGTTGTCGCTGAAACAGCGGTTAGCGTCCAGGAGAGAAGATTTGCGAATATCATTGGATGAACCATTAATGTATTTATGTATAAGGCCGTTGTCAATCGAAGCGGGGTGGGTTCGGGCGCGGTTTTTAATTTCGGCAGTTGGCACCGCCAGGGACAGCCTGGCGCCGACCCCGTGCGGTGCAAGGGTATACGGCAGTTGCGCATTAAATGCAATGGATGAACCATTGGTATAATGGGTTGCACGGTGTCTGGCGTTGGTGTCAGGCAGTGCCAACCTGGCCGGGCCCGCGCTGACTTACGAGGCCCGGCGCTTACAACGGTTGATGAAAAGAACGAGACACCATGTCCTATCGACGAAACAGCCGGGAGACGACTCGATGAAATCTGACAATCGGCTGGCAGCGGGCCAGATCTTGCCGGCCGCAGCGCGCGAGACAGCTGACGGAGGATTCCGCTGGGTCATCCTGCTGGTTATCTGGTCGGCATTTACAGTAAGTTGCGTGGACCGGTTCGCGTGGGCGAGTATCGCGGCTCCCGTGGGACATGCGCTCGGTTTCAAGCTCGCGCTGCTGGGCTCGCTCACCACGGCGTTCTACGTCGGCTATACCGTTTCGTGTCCGCTTGGCGGGATCATGGCGGACAAACTGGGCAGCCGCGCGACGCTGGCAATCTCGATGTTCCCGCTGGCGATACTCACTTTCTGTTTCAGCTATGTGCAGACGTTCTGGGCGGCCATTGCGCTGCATTTGTTGATGGGGTTTGCCGCCGGGGCGGAATACGGCGCCACCATCAAGATATTGACGGTCTGGTTCGTCAAGGACAAAGGCCGGGCGTTTGGAATATGGGCCACCGGGACGTCGGTATCGGTCGTTCTGGCGAACGCCACCGTGCCCCGGTTTGCCGCCGCGTATAGCTGGCAGGCCGCTTATCAGATTCTGGGTATCGCGACATTGGTCTTCTCGGCTATCTGCGTGCTCGTTGTCAGGAACTCACCGGTCAGGCAAGCCGTGCCGAGGATCAGCGGCACGCAGATAGCCGCGTTGATGAGAAACCGGAATCTCGTCCTGGTTGCGCTCGGAGGTGCGGGAGCGCTCTTCGGTACTCTTGGTTTCGTCGCCTGGGCAAGCGCCATGCTGACCGTAGTACATGGGTTGTCACCGGTGGCCGCCGGTTCGATCCTGATGTGGTTTGGCGTGGGCGCATTCTTGTCGAAACCGCTGTTCGGATGGCTCTATGACACGTTGAACCGCTACGCTCGGCTCGTCGCCGTGGTGGACCTGGCCGTTTTCATCGTGTTGCTCGTGGCGTTCGGAAATTGTTCGTCCACCTTGGGGTACTACCTGATCGCGCCGTTTTTGGGGGCCGCCGCATACGGCTACACGCCACTATTGATCGGGCTCTACACGCAAGCGTCAGGGCCGCGCCTTGCGGGCGCCGCCGCTGGCTTTGTCAACACGATATGGTCAGTGGGTAGTTTCATTTCGCCGTTGGTGGCGGGCTACGTGTTCGCGCATGGACGCTCGATCAATATGACGCTCGGCGTCATAGCGGCCGGACCACTGGCGGGTGCAATATTTCTATGTTTTTTGCGGCAGGCATCGGATTTTAAATCCTCCTGATGCCGGCCGATACTTCTCGGTAAGCACTAGTGCGTTGAATCAGCCATCGAACGAGCCAAAATCGCAAGACTGTCGGCTAGCCGCCCAATCGGGCCTGCATCAAGCGTCAAGATGACATCGATGACATCTTCTGCCGCGTTCTTCAGCGTCGAATGCCCATCGCCATCTTCGTCGAGCCCGACCATCACTTTGAACTTGCTGGTGATCTGCTCATCCGAAAAGAGAGTCGACGCTGTCCACGGATCTCCTAGCGAGTGATCTGCCGTGGCGCTAAAGACTTGCCCCCGTGCGTGAATATCGACTCCGCCCGGCACGCCGCGCCATTGACCGCCCGTCATCCATTCCGCAATATTGGAGGACGTCGGCTCCGGCACGACGGTTACGCGATTCCGGAAGGCGGCGATGCGCTCGTCGTTCATCGTTTGCCTTTCATACCATCGTGGCCCGGCCGGTACGTCATAGGCGGCGACCGCCATCGCATGGGCGTGACTGAATTCCGCGCTGAGGGGGTCCCCCGGATGTTGTTCCCGGAAGATGGATGTCAGCGCGAACGGGTTTGCCCGCACAACGACCCGCTCAATTTCTTCTGGGCCAAGTTCATGCTGGGCGACTAGCTGGGTGAAAGCGGTGAGCGGGTGGTGAATCCATCGGCAGCAAGGCCAGGGCTTGTAGGTCGTGTTGAGGATCTGCCAATCGGTGCCGAGGCCGGCCATCAACGCCTCATCGTCGTGACCGGGTGAGCCGTAGAACTTCCAGAACGCGTTTTCCCCATCGAGGATATCTTTGAAACCGGTGCTGCCCAACCGGGCAAGTAAAGCCGACGAGACGCCGATCTCCGCGCACCAGCCTGCGTCGGCGTACTTGTACATAGGCTGCTCGACCGATTCTGCCCACTTGCGCAGTGTTGGTTGCGGCGAGTTGCTGCCGCCGATACCGAAGGCATGGTTGGCCTGGTTCGCATCTAGGCCGGCGATGCTCGTCGACGCGCCGATCGCCGCCCAGGTGATCGTCGCGGCTGGACCACCCAGTTCATTCCAACCGATCACCTTGCCGTCCTTGATCTGCATGGGTGCACCCATCCAGCTTCCGATCCGCGCACCGACGTCGAAGCCGACCGCGATGGCGGTGAGCAAGTCGCGTCCGCTGCGGGCATACAACTCTGCCAGCGCCAACGCTGAAAAGATCGTCGCATTGCCGAAGTGAGTCGAGGTGGGGAAGGTGTCATCCGCATCCAGGACGTTGGCCAGGCGTGCGTTGGCGTAAGCGGCGGCGGTCACGGAACTGCGCTGCGCCGCCCCAAGAACAGTAGCATCGGGATTGCCGCCCAGGGTACTGACATACTCGAGCGCGATCCGCCCGCTTTCCGTGCGGACCGCACCAAGTGCACAGCCGATCGTGTCGAGAAGGAGCCGTTTGCATTCGGCTACCACGGGCGGTGGCAGATCTTCAAACCGCGTCTGCGCAACGAAATGGGTAAGTCTTTGGGTAAGCCTCGTCATGCCGGTTTTCCTCCTGCTAAGGTTATTGCCGTGTCAGCCTGATAGCTTGTCTCGGGACAAGTTGAGACAATCGAACGAGACGATCACGGCGGCTACGTTAGTTGCTCTACGGGCACGCCGATCGGTGCTTCTTCGATCACCCCTGAGTCTGCCGCGGCAAGCTCGGCGCGGGCTGCTTCTTCTCCTTTCAGCAACGAGCGGCTAGCGACGAGCAGGGAGAGGACGGAGACAGGCAGGACAGCTATCCCGCACAGGATTGCAAGGCGCAAGTCCCCGGTTGCATCGCTGATCAGACCCACGCAGTAAGGGCCAAGACCCAGTCCAAAAATATTCGGACCGAGGGAAAATGCGGCGAATGCCGTTCCGCGCAGACGCGGGATGACTAGGTCTTGCGTTGTCGCTTGCAGTGGGCCAAACCACATCGGCACAAAGAGAGTTGCGACCGCGTAGGCGCAGTAAAACACTGTGACGCTATGGGTCAGGTATTGAATGACGCTCGCGCCGGTGAATACGGAAGCCGTGAAGCACACGAAATACAGGCGGCCAAATGGGTGTTTGCGCTTGGCGTAGTCGCACAGGTAACCACTGACAGCGATACCCGCGCCACCCGCGATGATTGCGATGATGCCCAGATGCAAACCCGCTTGCGCAGTCAGCCCGAGCGTACGGCTTGCATAAACAAATACGAAGCCGTTGACTGCATTCATTGCAAAGGCGAGAAACGCGCCCGCCACCGTTACTGCAACGAAGGATCTGGAGCCAGTGATAAGGTGGTGTGCGGATGCGTCACCAAGACGTGTGGCCTGGAACCAGTTCGAGCAGACATAGACTGCAACAGCGATGGCTATCCATTGGACCAGGTTGCTGGTGATCGACAGGCCGAACACCGATCCGATTTCGGCTTTACGACTCGCGGACAGGACGTGATTTGTTCCCCAGGTTGCGAATATGACCAGGAGTACGGCGAACAAAAGGTACGTCCAATTGCGCACATATTCACGCCCCGGCGCGCCCAGGGCCTTGAGGTGCATCCAACTCCACGGAGGGATCATCGCGCCGAGACTCCGCATGGCGCTGCCGAACGGGTGGGGATCCTTTTTTGCGGCGACTGCGTCGAGTCGTCCGCGCACAGGCTCTTTGATCGTGAGCAACACGATCAGGGCGAAGAGCAGGCCAGGCAAGCCTACACCGATAAACGTGGCTTGCCAGCCCACCAGGCCGAAGGGCGCTACGCCGTGGCCTTTCCCGTATGCATGTTCCCACGTCGAGAGGATGGAGCCGCCGACGATCAGCGAAGCGCCCGCGCCGACATACACGCCGACTGAATACAAAGCCAGCACCGTTCCGCGACGGGAACGCTCGAAATAGTCGCCCAATAGCGAAACCGCGGCCGGGGTCGCGCTCGCTTCGCCGACGCCCACCCCGATGCGGGCAACGCCCAGCTGAGAAAAGCTCCGCGCCAGGCCCGAAAGAGCGGTCATAAGAGACCAGAACGACAGGCCCAGTGCCAGTGTTCGCACCCGGCTCCAGCCATCGGCGAGGCGGGCCAGCGGAATGCCGAAAACGCAGTAGAACAACGCGAACGACGTGCCGTACAGCAGGCCCAGTTGCGCGTCGGAAATTCCCATATCCTTCTTCAGGTAGGGCGCGAGAATGGTGACGATCTGGCGATCGACATAGCTGAATGCATAGATCAGCGTCAAGATAAACAGCACATACCAGCGATACCAGGGACGTTCATAAGTCATGTTTCTGTACCCGTAGTAAAAGTGTCGTGACGACACTTAAGTCAAGAAATCGTTTGCACGAACCATGCTTGCGGAATCTCTGATCGCTGACCGACGTTGTCGCTGAACAGGTATCGCGAGCGCCATGCGTTGCCTTCATGCCTGTCCTTATGAAGAGGTGAGGCCGAGCGAGCTTGCGTCGTTGCTAAGGACGCGGTGACGCGGTCGATGCCCCGTCGCATACGTATTCGCCACCCGAGCAGAAGGAAGCGGCATCCGAGGCCAGGAACAGGATCAGGTTTGCTATTTCAAGCGGTTCAGCGGCGCGCCCGAATGGCGTTGCGCTCGCGCGAGCAGCTTGTTTTTCGGGGCTGAAGCGCTGCGTCATCGGAGTGTCGGTGAGGCCGGGGTGCACCGAATTGACCCGGATACCATCTCGGGCCAGCTCCAGCGCAGCCACCTTGGTCATACCTCGAACCGCGTACTTGCTGGCGACGTATGCGGTCATGCCGTGAAGGCCGCCAAGACCCGCCGTGGACGACATATTCACGATCGATCCACTGCCCAGGCGTTTCATTTCAGGAATGACCGAGCGCATTCCCAAAAACGGGCCAATCTGATTGATTCGGATGACGCGCTCATAGGCCTCGTATGAGGTCTGCTCAAGCGGCATTTCATATTGGATGGCGGCGTTGTTGACAAGCACATCCACGCGGCCAAACTTTTCGATCACCCAATTGACTACCTGGGTCCAACTCGCCTCGCTCGCCACGTCATGCGATCTGAAATGGATGTTGTGCGCGCCGGATTGCAGAGGTGCGCCTTCTTCCTCATTGATATCCAGCGCTATGACTGTCGCTCCTTCGCGTGCAAAAAGCTCCGTGGTCGCCTTGCCGATACCCCGGGCCGCGCCGGTAATCATGGCGACTTTCCCCGCTAGCTGAGCTCGTCCTTCGTTCATTTCCCACTCCTGATCACGTGTACTGGGAGCATCTGGTTCATCAACTGGATTTCCACAATCAAGAGCCGATTTCTGTCCAGGCTGGCCGTCGTGCCAGACAGACGTCTCCCCTTAAGGAGCAGATTCATCTGAGGGAAACGGGAGGTGCCAGAACAAGCATCGAAGAGCCGATGCCAAATACGTCAAGCGCGCGGATTGCGCCGGGCGGGTGCATTGGATGTCTCCTGGAGTCTTATCGTTCTTGTGTGTCGGCTAACGTTGTGCCGACTACCTGAGCGTCAGGATAGCCACTTGCATGCCACAGACGCCAATACGATTTTCCGATCTATTTAGAGGAAGAACATTGGGGTTGCACGAGAGGAATATCCTCTCAAAGTATCCGCAAACAGTATTGGTCGCATTAAGCGTTTGCTCGGTACAGTAGCTCCAGATCGCGTCACCGCAGGCGTGAGTCCTGATAGGTGTACCGCACATTCGAATCAGCATGTGATGAATGATGGAGCTTCCAACTATGGCGCAAACCAGTTCGGTTCGGCAGGCCCCCGTGGTCATCGTGGGTGCAGGCCCGGTAGGCCTTGCATTAGCCGGTGATCTCGGATGGCGAGGCGTTTCATGCGTGCTCATCGAGAGAGGCGACGGCCAGGTGTTCCAACCCAAGATGGATATGGTCGGTATTCGCACCATGGAGTTTTGCCGGCGCTGGGGCATTGTGGATGACGTTGAGAATGCCGGTTATAACCGCGACTATTCCCAGGACTATGCCTGGGTCTCGCAGCTTGATGGCGGCTATGAGTTCGGCCGCGAATCGTTTCCGACAGTGCGAGACGAACCCAAACCTGAGCAGAGCCCGCAAAAGCGCGAACGGTGCCCGCAGAACTTCTTTGACCCGGTACTGACGCGTTTCGCGGGCAAGACGGGCAATGTCCAGATTCGCTACTGTACCGAGTACGTTTCGCATCAAGAGAGCGACGACGGGGTGACTGTGAGGATTCGCGACTTCAAGTCTGGCGAAGAGCAGGACATGGAGTGTCAATACCTCGTCGGTTGCGATGGCGGCGCAAGCCGGGTCAAGGAGTGCCTTGGTATCAAGATGACCGGCACGCCGGCGCTCACCTACACGACCAATGCCATCATCGAGTGCAACGGCCTTGAGCAGTTACACGACAAGAAGCCCGGGTACCGCTATATCTTCATCGGTCCGGAAGGCACCTGGAGCACGGTGGTGGCGATCAACGGGCGAGACTTGTGGCGCCTGTCCATCGTCGGCGACGGGACCATGCGCACGCTTTCCGAGGAAGACGTTTCCCAGGCGTTTCGCCGTGCCGTGGGCAGTGACGATTTCGAGTTCAAGATCATCTCGGTGATGCCCTGGATTCGCCGCCAGCTCGTGGCCGACAACTATGGCACCCCGCGGGTGAAGATTGCGGGAGACGCAGCACATCTGACCTCTCCGACGGGCGGCTTCGGTATGAACATGGGCATCCAGGACGCCGTCGACCTTGGCTGGAAACTGCAGGCCATGGTCGAGGGCTGGGGCGGGGAGCACTTGCTTGAAACCTACGAATTCGAGCGTCGGCCCGTCGCGATTCGCAACGTGAACGAGGCGACCAACAACCTCAAGCTGATGCTCACGCCGCGCGAGAGCCTGAGCCAGGTGGTGTTTGAACCAGGCCCCGACGGGGATCGTGCGAGACAGGTCTTCGGTGACGCCTATACGAAGATGATGAAGCGCGAGTGGTACACGATCGGCATTCACCTCGGATTCCGCTATGAAGGCTCCTCCATCGTCGCGGCTGACGGCACGCCGGAGCCTGAGGACACCGTCAACACCTACGTCCAGACCGCCCGGCCAGGCCATCGTGCGCCGCACGTCTGGCTCAGCCCGGAACTGTCGACGCTGGATCTCTTCGGTCGCGACTTTGTGCTGATGCGTTTTGACAAGGGTCTGGCCGTCGACGCATTGTTCGACGCAGCTGAACGCGCCGGTGTGCCCTTGGCGGTGGTCGATATCGACCACGAGGGGGCACGCATGTTGTACGAGCGCAAGCTTGTGCTGGTCCGTCCCGACGGCCATGTGGCCTGGCGCGACGATGTCGTGCCCGAGGATTCGAATGCGCTTGTCGATATCGTCAGGGGCGTTCAGCCCCTGGGCGTCACCAACCCCGCCCTGGCAGAGGAGATAGCTCGATGAACGATGTTTCGTTCGACCGTCGTCGCGGCGGCACCGCGTTGACAAATCCGGCACCCGTAGCGTGGCGCGGCGCTCATGCGCGCGCCGCGCTGGGTCAAGTGCGACCTTAGGGGAACAGAGTGAAATTCAGCGAAGAACAAGAGATGCTGCGGGACATGGTTCGCAGAGTCGCCGATGAGCAGGTTCGACCGCTCGTCGCGAGCATGGAGGAAACCAAGCGCTTTCCCGAAGAGCTCGTCGAAGTGTTCGGTGACCTGGGTCTGTTGCAGATGTGGGTGCCTGAAGCCTACGGCGGACCCGGTGGTGACTTGACGTCCGTGTGCATCGCCAAGGAGGAAATCGGCAAGGTATCTCTGGCCGCGTCCACGTTGTGCGCCAACAATTCGATTGGGCTGATCCTGCCGCTGCTTCACTTCGGCAGCGAAGCACAAAAGCAACGCTACCTGCCGGAAGCGGCGAAGGGCCGCACGATCTCGTCGGTGGCGATCACGGAGCCCGAAGCGGGTTCCGATGTCTCGGCCATCCGCACCACGGCTCGCCGCGACGGCAGCTCTTACGTGATTAACGGGCAGAAGAGCTGGATTACCTGGGCCGCGCAAGCTCATTACATGTTGCTGTTCGCAAGGACCGCCGAAGGGCGCGGTCATGATGGCATTAGCGTGTTTCTCGTCGATACGAAATCGCCAGGACTCAAGATCGGACGTAAGGAGACCAAGATGGGGCGGCACGGCTCGCCAACCTATCAGGTCTTCTTCGAGAACATGCGTATTGATGCGGATTGCCTGCTGGGCGAAGAGGGCAACGGCTTCAAGGCATGCATGAAGATCCTTGACCTTAATCGACCATCGGTGGCGGCGTCGTCGCTCGGTCTGGCACAGGCGGCGATGGACGAGTCGATCAACTATGCGAAGGATCGTCGCCAGTTCGGCAAGCGCATCGGCGACTTCCAGGCGATCCAGTTCAAGCTCGCCGACATGGCGATGAAAGTCGAGGCAGCCCGAACGTTGCTTTACACCAGCACACAGGAAATAGACACCGGTGACACCGGTCGGCTGACCCTGCTTTCGTCGATGGTGAAATGCTACGTCACTGACGTGGCGATGGACGTCGCGCTGGAGGCGGTGCAGGTGCATGGCTCTTACGGCTATTCGACGGAGTATCCCGTCGAGCGCTTCATGCGTGACGCGAAGCTGAACCAGATCCTTGAAGGCACCAACGAAATTCATCGGCTCATCATTGCCCGGCAGCTGCTGGGGAGATGAACATGGCCGGTTTTCCCCGTGAAAATGGAAGGAATTGATATGACAATAAGTTTTCATCCAGGCTTGGGTGAAGCCGCGCGAGGCTTTCTCTCGCGACAGCATCAACTGCTGATTGGCGGTCGCATGGTCGAGTCGGATTCCGGGCTGCGCACCGACATCCTGGACCCGGCCACAGGAGATGTCATCGCCACGGCAGCCGAAGCATCGGCGACCGATGTCGATCGTGCCGTCGAGGCGGCTCGCCGCGTGTTCGAGGGACCTTGGAGCAAGACCACGCCTTCTGAAAGAACCCGGATGATGTTGCGGTTCGCCACGTTGATCGAGGCCAATGCCGACGAACTGGCGGAGCTCGAATGTATCAACAGTGGCAAGCCGCTCGTGTTTTGCCGCAATGGCGACGTGGTGGGGATTGCCGAAATGCTGCGCTACATGGCGGGCTGGACCACCAAGATGGGCGGACATACGCCTAACGTTTCATTGCCAGGCGAGTGGCATGCCTATACCTTGCGCGAGCCGGTGGGCGTGGTCGGGCAGATCATTCCATGGAATTTTCCGCTCAACATGGCGATGTGGAAAATCGCGCCGGCTCTGGCAACGGGATGTACGGTCGTGCTCAAGCCGTCCGAGCAGACCCCGCTGACTGCGTTGCGCCTTGGCGAACTTGCGCTGGAAGCCGGTATCCCGCCCGGCGTGCTTAATATCGTCACGGGTTTCGGCGATCCCGTGGGCGCCGCTATCGCTGCGCACCCTGGGGTTGACAAGGTCGCCTTTACGGGCTCTGGCGTGACTGGGCGGCGCATCGTACAGGCCGCGAGCGGTAACCTCAAGCGAGTGTCCCTTGAGCTCGGCGGCAAATCGCCGGTCATCGTGTTTCCGGATGCGAACCTTGAAGCCGCCGCAGCAGGCGTGTGCTCGTCGATCTTTTTCCACGCCGGCCAGATATGCGCTGCGGGCTCCAGACTCTATGTGCATGAACGTGCGTACGACCAGGTGCTGGACGCCGTCGCGCGACGGGCTAACGGCATCAAGCTTGGCCATGGCATGGAGAGCGGGACTGAAATGGGGCCGGTGATCTCCCGCCGTCAGCTCGAGCGCGTGACGGGTTATATCCGCAGTGGCCAGGAGGAAGGTGCGACGCTTTTCGCCGGTGGGGGCACAGTAGGCGAGCGTGGATTTTTCGTTCAACCAACGGTACTGACGGATGTGAAGCCGGGCATGGCGGTTCACGACGAAGAGATTTTTGGGCCGGTGCTGTGCGCGATGTCATTCAACGATAACGACCTCGACCGCATCAGTGCTACCGCCAACGAGACGACCTATGGTCTGGCCGCAAGCGTCTGGACGAGCAACGTGGGCGTCGCGCACAAGATGGCCCGGCGGCTTCAGGCGGGCATCGTCAATGTCAACGCGCTGTCGTCGCCCGACGCAGCGTTGCCCTACGGCGGCTACAAGCAATCGGGCTGGGGCCGCGAACGCGGCTACGACGCGATAGAGATGTACACCGAGGTCAAGGCCGTGGCGATCAATCTCAACGTTTAACCGTTGCGGCTGTGATAAGCCGCAGCAGAAATCCGCGGCTTGAACATTCCACTATCAGGCAGGCGCTCGACGTGAGAAGAGCGCGAAGGAGACAGGACATGACGGGCAGCATCGATTACCTGGCGAAAGATGGGCGGGCGTACATCACCATCAATCGTCCCGAGAAAAAGAACGCAATGACCAATGCAATGTTGGATCAGTTGATGGAAGGCTACGATCTCGCCGAGGCCGACGATGACGTTCGCGTGGTTGTCCTGCAGGGCGCGGGTGAAGACTTCACCACCGGGCACGACCTGGCCGAAGTGGGTAACGAGTACGGCGAGACCACCTATGACGACAAGGGCCGTCCGCGCAAACCCAGCCAGCGTGCGCGCCTTCTTCACGACAAACGTTATCTCGAGCGCTTTGAGCGTGTATTCAAATTTCTCAAACCTACGCTCTCGCTGGTCAAGGGCTATTGCCTCGGCGGCGGGCTGTATCTTGCCGAAGCCTCGGATCTCGTGATCGCAGCCGATACGGCGAAGATGGGTCATCCCGAGCAAAAGCTCGGGCTATCCGGCGCGGCCTATTTTGCAGCCTGGGAAATGATGGCGATGGGGCCGCGCAAGGCCCGCGAGCTGCTGCTGATGGCCGACGTCTGGGATGCACAGACATGCCTCGCCAACGGCCTCGTCAACAAGGTGGTCCCGCGTGCTTCCCTCTCCGACGCCGGCGAGGAGTGGGCCGAGCGCATCGTGCGTCTGCCGCGCGACGGCATAGTCATGGGCAAGGCGGCCACCAATCTCGCGATGGAGTCACTGGGCATCACGAGCCAGTTCTCGTATGGACACATGCTGCATACCCTCGCGACCAACGTGCGCTACGAGGCTGACGAATACAACTTCATGAAGCAGCGCCGCGACAAGGGCGTGCGCGCGTCGAACCACGATCGCGAAGCGTTCTACGTGAAGAAGGAAGAAGAATGAGCACGGCGCTGCAGGGACTGAAGATTCTCGACTTCACGCAGATGATGACGGGGCCGTTCGCGACAATGCTGCTCGGTGATTCGGGCGCCGACGTGATCAAGGTCGAGCAACCGGAGGGCGATCCATTCCGTCGCTCGGGCGAAACCACGCTAGGTGGTGACGGTGCGTTTTTTCTTGGCGTCAACCGGAACAAACGCGGCATCGTCCTGGATCTCAAGAGCGAGGCGGGGCGAGCTGCTGCGCTCGAGCTGGCCGCGCAAGCCGACGTGCTGGTCGAAAACTTTCGCCCGGGCCTGACCGATAAAGCAGGCCTGGGTTACGACGATCTGCGCAAGATCAATCCACGCCTCGTCTATTGTTCGATCTCCGGATTTGGACGCACAGGACCGGATAAGAACCGGCCGGCGCTGGACATGATCATCCAGGCCGTCTCAGGTGTGATGCAGGTGACCGGCACGCAGGAGTCCGGGCCGCTCAAGACCGGCTTCCCATTCTCGGACCTGGTGACCGCGCTCATGGCAACCATCGGGATCCTGGTCGCGTTGCAAGCGCGCGAACGCACGGGTGAAGGGCAGCGCGTCGACCTGTCGATGCTCGATGCGAGCATCTTCAGTCAGGTGCCACGCGATGTGTACTTCGACTTGACAGGAAAAACCCCCGTGCGGATGGGTAACCAGCATTGGGATATCGTGCCCAACAATACCTACGCAAGCGCAGACGGCCGGGACATCATGATCATCACGATCAACGACAAGTTCTGGCACATCCTGTGCGACGCTATTGGCGCGAGCGAGCTCAAGACCGACCCGCGTTTTGCAACCAAGGAGGGCCGCCTCGCGAACCGCGAAGCTGTGGACGCACGCCTGTCGGAGATCTTCGCCAGTCGTGACCTGGCTCAGTGGGAGCAGGCGCTGTCGGCTGCTGGCGCGATCTACGGAGCGGTCAGGACCTGGCCGGAAGTGTTCAGCGACCAGCACGTCGTGGACACGCTGCTCAAGACCCTGCATCACCCCAAGGGCGGTGCATTCAAAGTCATCAACAACCCGCTCCAGTTCTCCGCAACGCCTACGCATATCTTGCGTTCGCCGCCGATGCTGGGTGAGCACAACGACGAGGTGCTGACGACGAAAGGCGCGAGCTGGCCGTCAATGGCTGGGCAGGACCGGTAAATAGTCAGCTCACGCATTCGTTGAACTGGCAGTGCAGGTTAGACGGAAGGAGGATCATCCCATGCACGAGACGTGCATCATCATCGGCGCGAGTCATGCAGCCGCGCAATTGGCTCCCAGTTTGCGCCAGGAGGGGTGGCCGGGCCCGATCATGGTCATCGGTGACGAATCCTGTCTTCCGTATCACCGGCCGCCACTTTCCAAGGCCTACCTGTCAGGAGAAAAGACCGCTCACGATCTGCTGATCCGTGGAGCGGATGTGTATACGCGGTACGGCATTGAATTCCGCCTGGGCGAGCGCGTCGAGTCAATCGATCGGAGCAGGAAGACCATCACGCTACGTGGCGGCGAAGAGCTCGCCTACGGAAAACTGGCGATCTGTACCGGTACGCGGGTGCAGACCGTCACCCTGCCGGGATCTACCCTGGCCGGCGTCCACTATCTTCGCAATATCGAGGACATCGATCGCATCAAGGCGGACGTACGGCCCGAGGGCCGCGCGGTTATTGTGGGCGGTGGTTATATCGGTCTCGAGACGGCCGCAGTACTGAACAAACTCGGCATGCATGTCACGGTGCTGGAAATGGCGCCCCGGGTGTTGGCGCGAGTCACGGCACAACAGGTTTCTGAGTTTTTTCAGCGCGTGCATGGCGAAGAGGGCGTCGACATTCGTACCAGCATAGCGGTTAGCGGGTTCGAAGGAGACTCCCGCGTTGAGAGGGTCGTCTGCGCAGACGGTACCCACTTTCCCGTGGACCTGGTGATTATCGGCGTCGGCGTTACGCCCAATGTTGAACTGGCGACTGCAGCGGAGCTAGCCACCGACAACGGAATCCTGGTGGACGCCTTCGCTCGCACGTCAGACCCGGATATTGTCGCTGTCGGTGACTGCACGATGCATCCGTCTCCGTTCTATGGCTATATCCGGCTCGAGTCGGTACCCAACGCAACGGAGCAGGCAAAAAGCGCCGCAGCCACGTTGTGCGGTAAGGAAAAACCCTACGCCGCGTTACCGTGGTTCTGGTCAGATCAATACGATATCAAGCTGCAAATCGCCGGCTTGAACCAGGGCTACGATCAAGTGGTGGTGCGAGGCGACCGTTCAGTAGGGCGAAGCTTTAGCGCCTTCTACATAAAAATGGGAAAGCTGGTTGCCGCAGATTGTGTGAATCGTCCTCAGGAGTTCATGGTCAGCAAAAAGCTGATCTCGGAGGGCATCGAGCTTACGCCCGAGCAGTTGGCCGACGAGAGCATTGCACTGAAGGCATTGCTCGACGGCGCCCGGAGCGATGTGTCTACCTGACTACGCAATGAGAGGAGTCTGCAATGCCCGTAATCAACTATCTCCAGTTCAACGGTAAAACCTTCGAAGTGGATGTTCCCGTCGGAAGCTCCGTCATGCAGGGAGCGGTGGACAATATGATTGAAGGCATCGCCGCTGAGTGCGGCGGCGCGTGTAGCTGTGCCACCTGCGAGGTCTATGTCGATGAGGCCTGGATGCCCGTCGTCGGCGAGGCCTGCGATATCGAGAAGGACATGCTGGCGGCCTCCAGCGCTTGGCGTACTAACAGCCGCTTGAGTTGCCAGATCGAAGTCACACCTGATATGAACGGCTTGGTCGTGACGATTCCTGCTGCTTAACTGCTGCTTAATCGCGGGTGAGAAAGTGTTCCCGTTATGACGATAGGAATTAGGTCTCAGGTTCTCGTTAAATAATATTGGACCTGTGTGGGTATTGGACGGAATCTTGAGGCTAGCTCCTCTTGCAAGAGGATAGACATGAAGATTTGTTCCAAAACCATATCGTGAGAAGAGGTGATGCATGACCAGCAAAGTAGCGATTGTCACAGGATCCAATGGCCTGACCGGGCAAGCGATTTGCAAGAATCTGACCGAGCGTGGCTATACGGTCGTCGGGTTCGATATTGCGGATTCCGGCAAAGGCGACTACGCGTATCGAAAGTGTGATGTGACGGACTACGAACAGATCACGGCGTCAGTTGAAGCGATCGACGCCGAATACGGAACGATTCGTGTGCTGGTCAACAATGCTGGCGTATGGCACGGCAAGACCTTCTTCGACATTGCACCGTCGGACTACGACTTCACGTATGGCGTGAACACTCGCGCGCCATTTTTCCTTAGCCAGGAAGTCGCCAAGCGCCTGGTCAAGAAGGGCGGTGGCGGCGTGATCGTCAACCTCGCGTCGATTGTCGCGACGGTTGGCAGCGGCATCCCCGATTACGGCGGTTCGAAAGCAGCGATCGTCAATCTCACCAAGAGTCTAGCCAAACCCTTGGGGCCGCATGGTATTCGCGTCGCCGCAGTCTCGCCGGGCACGATAAACACGGCCATGGGCGAAAAGGTACCGAAGGAAATTCGTGACAAGCTGATCGCCGGATCGGGACTGCAGCGTGCAGCCGAACCTGAAGAAATTGCTGCGGCTGTGGGCTTCCTCGTTAGCGACGACGCCAGCTACATCACCGGGGCAACGCTGGATGTCAACGGCGGCCTCTGAGACGCCTGTCGGTAAATGTCTTTATTGAACCCTTCGATCGCGGACGCACCTTTGTGCGCACCGCCCTGGTTCGAAGCGGCAAGCGTTCAATGTGAACGGAGGAAGAATGTCGGGATGCCCTATGAACAAGCCCTCGTTTCCGATGCCGAGGCAGTGCCCTTTTCTTCCGCCGCAAGAATACAGGGATTTCCAGCAGCAACAGGGGCCAGTCCAGGTGCAGATGTGGGATGGGACTAGCGCCTGGCTGTGCACCCGCTACGATGATGTTCGCGCGGTGCTGGGCGACAATCGGTTCAGCGGTGACCCGAGCGTACCGGGTTTCCCCAGTCTCTCGGCGGCGCGCAACGCAGTGCTCGATCTGGAGCCCGCGTTTATTCGCATGGACCCTCCGCAGCACGGCCACTTTCGGCGCATGTTGACCAAGGAGTTCATGATCAAGCGGGTCAGCGCGATGCGCCCGAAGATTGGAGCGATTTTTGACCGGCTGCTGGACGAAGTGCTCCGTAAAGGGCCTCCTGCCAATCTGGTTGAGGATCTCTTCCTGCCGTTTACCTCGGAAGTCATCGCCTGGATACTCGATGTCCCTGCCAAGGATCATGGCTTTTTCCAGGAGCAAAGCCGGCTGAAGGTCCTGCTGGATGTCGACCCTTCGGTTCCTAAAGCCGCGTCCGAGCGTATCTTGAGCTACCTGGACAATCTCATCACCGAGCGCACAAAGGATCCTGAAAACAGGGAGGATCTGCTGAGCCGCTTGATCATCGAGCAAGTCCGGCCGGGACATCTGAGCCACCGTGAACTGGTCGTCATGTCCGAGTTGCTGTTGATGGCGGGGCATGAAACGACTGCGAACCAGATGGCGCTTGGCGTGTACAGCTTCCTGAGCAATCCGGAACAGCTGCAACTTCTGCGTGAAGATCCTTCGCTATTACGCAACGCCGTCGAGGAAATGCTGCGATTTCATACCATCGTGCACTACAACGCATTTCGCGTCGCGCTTGAGGACGTTGAAGTTGCAGGCCAGCCGATTCGCAAGGGCGAAGGGGTCATCGCATTGATTTCCGGCGCTAACCACGATACCACCGCGTTCGAGAATCCGGAGAAATTCGATATCACTCGAAAGGCCGACCATCACGTCGCGTTCAGTTACGGCATTCACCAGTGTCTGGGCCAGCCGTTGGCTCGCGTCGAACTACAGGTTGTTTTCGCTTCGCTTTTCGAGCGCATTCCTACCCTGAGATTTGCGGTGCCTCAAGACCAGATCCACGGCAAGGGGGACCATTTTGTCCAGGGACTGGAGACATTGCCCGTCACGTGGTGATGAATGCTGCAAGGGCAAGAACACGAATCAGGAGATTACGGCATGTCGAAATACAACTTCAAATTGCGCATCACGGTCGATGAGGACGTCTGCGTTGGCGCCGGACTGTGCGTGTTGTCGTCGAGTGAAGTATTTGATCAGCGCGATGAGGACGGTGTGGTCAAGCTCCTGCAGGTTTATCCGGATCAGGAGCTCTACGAGAAGGTGCTGGGCGCGTCGCGTAAATGCCCGTCCCACGCCATCAAGGTCGAACAGCTTCCGGACGATGACCCGGTCCCAGAGGGCGCTGGTCAGTGAGTGTATGCGTTAATGCTGCCGCCGTGACGGAGCGGCGGCGATCCAGGGTCTTGGGGATTTTGATGGGTCGTAGGTCATGTTTCCAGCTCCGCTACCTGGGACCGCGAAGTGTCCAGAAAGAGCTGCGGATGTTTCGCAATCAACTTGGCGGCATTGGCGCGGGCGGCTTCACGCCAGGGACCGAGCAAGGCGGGAACGCGGTCCTTGTGCCAAGCCAGGGACAGCGAGACGCCTGGCGTCTGCGCATTTAGCGGCCGATAGGCGACACCGAGCGGCTGCATAAGCTGCATGATTGCCGGTACTACTGCAACGCCCATACCTGCGGCGACCAGACACGCGGACGTATGCATGTCATGTGCTTCCTTGGCAATGGTGGGCTTGCAGTTTTCATCTTCGAACATGTCCAGGATCCTGTCGCCATAGCCACGCTCCGTGGCTGTGCCGCGTGCTACCGCGATGAGTGGCCACGTCGCGAGTTCTTTAAGTTCCACCGCATCAGGCACGTCATATTCGCTTCCAGCGGGGACGGCCACCACTAGCAACTCGCGATAGAGCAATTCGGTAACGATGCTATGGTCGTAGATATGTCCGCGTACCAACCCGACTTCGATCGCGCCTTCCTTCAGCGCGTTGATCTGCTGCGAGATGGTCATTTCCTGCAGGCTGACATCTGAATGCGGGGCAAGCTCTTTGAACAAGCGCAACGTATTGGGCAGGAAGCAATAGATCGCGGTGTAAATTGACCCGACCATCAGGTGTGCTTGCGCGCCGCGTCCGGAGGCACGAACTGCCGCCATCGCCGCCGAGGCGGTGTTCAACACACGTTGTGCGTGTTCCACCAGGATCTCACCGGCAGGAGTAAGCAGAACCTTGCGTTTCTCGCGGGTAAAAAGCGCGGTACCCAGTTCCTCTTCCAGGGAAATAATCTGGGCACTCAGAGCAGGCTGCGCGATGTTTACCCGCTCGGAAGCGCGCGTGAAATTCAATTCAGCAGCCACTGCCAGGAAATATTGAAGCTGGCGGATATTCATTTCCACATTCCTTCTTCGGCTTTCCGGGTTTTGGCTTTGATGAAAAGACTTAACCAGTATCCAGGCGGGCGTGGCCGCGGGAGTTCGCACTTCGGGGCAGGGCCGTTTGCATACTCGGACACAAGTTCGGGATCGCAGACGCCGTGAATGGGACCGACCATGTAAAGTGCGAGAGCGACGTATCGGACAAACCAACTTAACCTGGCGGCCGCGGTTGATTGTGCCGAGGCCAAGGTCAGCCGAGTCGATGCGCTCGATTTGCTGTGGATGCTCTTTCGCATGGTGTCTCCTCTTGTCTGTGTGCGTGCTACCAACAGCGCGAGCGTTGGAATGCTACGAGAACCTCTTGTTCAATATCGATTTGGCGACGTCTACTGCAGTGGCCTTTGTCAGCGTCGCGACGCCGCGTTGGCGCGCTGGGCAGGACAGCAGTTCCCGATAAGCGACGGTACGGGCCAGCGAAGCGCCATTTACGATCGACGGGCTGTGCGTGGGCTTGCGCAGGTAAGAGGCGGCGAGTCTGGTGGGGAGGAAGACCGCCTTCAGGCCGATCCTGGATACGGCCAAGCCCGACCCAGGCCGGACCCTGGCGGGCTGCGTCGATCGCAATGGCGCGGCCGATGCGCCGGGCCGCGGTCATCACGCCAGCGAGCGTGTTTTTTAGTTGTCTCATCTGTCTCCACCATGCTTCAAAGGCCTCTTGCGGGCCGTGTGCAGCGTCCGACTCATGCCATTCCCGTCCGGCTGGCAAACGCCTTTAGGCTTGCGGACGTTCGATTGACTACTGAGTAAGCTATCGAAATGCGCAGAGATGATCAATAATTGATCATCTCGGAAACATTACGGATCGTCTCAATTGGATGTTCTGAACGACATCGTCAGATTGATGCGCCCACAGGCGGTGCTCTGGAAAACCGTCGACGCCCAAGGTCGCTGGGGAATGACCATTCCGCCGCGGGACGAGCCTCGTTTCTGCCTCGTAGTGGCCGGGCACTGCTGGTTCCTGCCCGACACAGGGCCCGCGCTGCTGATGCGGCAGGGCGACTACCTGTTGCTGGCCGCGAAGCCCCGCTACAGCCTAGCGAGTGACCCGGACGTGGGGCCACGGCTGGCCGCGCTCGCGGACAAGGCAAGCGAAGGGGACTACGTCCGCTGGAACGACGGGGCGGGCGGCGAGGCGATGCGCCTCATCGGTGGGTATTTCCAGATCGAACCCGAGCATGCCGCGCTGCTTTCAGGGTTGTTGCCCGATCTTATCTACATCCGTTCGTCTGACGAAGAGGCGGGCCGCCTGACGCGCGTGCTGGAACTCATCGGCGAGGAGGCGATGTGCGAATTGCCGGGCCGGGAACTGGTGATGAGCCGATTGGTAGAAGTCATGCTGGTCGAAGTGCTGCGCCGGCCCGTGCAGCACATGCAGGGACAACGCACGGGATGGTTTAGTGGCATGGCCGATCCGCATATCGCGTTGGCACTACAGAAGATGCATGCCGATGTCGCTTGTCACTGGACGGTGGCGACGCTTGCGAAACAGGTTGGAATGTCGCGTGCCGTCTTCGCACGCAGGTTCGCTGAACGCGTGGGCGTGGCGCCGGCAACCTACCTCTCGAACTGGCGAATCGCGCTCGCCAAGGACGCACTGCTGCACAGCGACCGCTCCATCAATGATATTGCGCTGTCGATCGGCTATCTTTCCGATAGTGCCTTCAGTACGGCATTCCGCCGCATGGTCGGATACGCTCCGGCGTCTTATCGAAGGGCAGGGCGAAAAGGCGGTGACGGCGCGTCAGGCTGAAACAGCTATAGGCGGATCTGCTTGAACCATCGTTTTTTAGTATTTGCCCCGTCGTCCCGCGACGGCTTATCTTCTGCACATCATGATGTCTTGTAGGAATCCGTATTTTTGAATTGAAAGACGGAATCAGCGCGAGGCATTTCTCAAATGGTTTGCAAGAGAGCGCGATATGCTGAAGGTGTGCGTTTTTGGGGGCGGCGCGATTGGGGGGTACATCGCGGGTCATCTCGCCCGGTCAAAGCAATGCGAAGTAAGCGTGATTGCGCGCGGCAAGACGCTTGACGCCATCCGCGCACGTGGCATCAGGATCGTCACTCCGTCGGAAGACTTTACCGTCAGCGTCAACGCTTGCTCGGACCCTCGCGAGCTGGGTGTGCAGGACTATATCTTCGTCACGCTCAAAGCCCATCAAATCGATGAAGCGCTAGGCCAGATAGCGTCCCTGATGGATAGCCACACCGTCGTGCTGCCGCCTACCACCGGTATCCCCTACTATTTTTTCCATGGTTCGCAGGGCGCGCTCAAGGACCGGCAAATGCCCCGCATTGACCCTGAAGGTCATCAATGGCGCGCGCTTCCCGCCTCCCAGGTGCTGGGCTGCGTATACTGGATAGGTGCTCATTCGATCGAGCCTGGCGTGATTGCCCAGGACGGTGCAAAGGCAGGTTGCCCTATCGGCGAGCTGGACGGTACTCATTCAAAGAGAGCAAGCGACCTCAGCGAACTCCTGACGGCAAGTGGTATTTCCTCACGGGTCAGCGACGACATACGCGCGGCGATCTGGGTCAAATTCGTCAACAGCTTGTGCTGGAACCCGGTGGCGGTGCTGACCCAAGGCTCGCTGGGCGAGATGCGCGACGCGGGCGATGTCGTTCCTATCGTCAAGACCATGATGCTGGAAGCGGACGCGATAGCGTCGCAAATCGGCATCCGCGTCGGACCGGACGCGGACAAGCGCATTGCAATGACCTTAAGCGCGGCGCATCACAAAATGTCCATGCTGCAGGATCTCGAAGCCGGCCGTCCTTTTGAACTCGAAGCGCTGGAGAGATCATTGCATGCGGTGCGCGAGCTGACAGACGTGCGCACACCAACGCTGGACGCCGTCCTGGCTCTGGCGCGGCTTCGGGCGCAAACCGCAGGACGCGCGAGCGCAGAGCGGACGCATTGAAGTGCATATCGACGGCGTGCTCCCGAACAAGGCGGAGTGTGCAGGCATCACCATTCAATAGATCTGAGGAGCAGTACCGATGACATCCAGCTCATCTTCGCTAACAACCGGTTTGAACGACGACTTCCGGCGTCCCCTTGAAGGCTGCAAGGTAGTGGAAGCATGCAGCTATATTTCCGGACCGTTCTGCGCGCAGATGTTGTCCGACCTGGGCGCCGACGTCATTAAGGTCGAGCCTCCATCCGGCGACCCTTACCGAAACTTTGGCCATAGCTGGGAAGGTGTCGGCACGGTCTGGACCAATTCGAACCGGGGCAAGAGAAGCGTTGTGCTGGACCTCAAGTCGCCAGAAGATCTATCCCGATTCAAGGAGCTCTTGAGCAGCGCGGATATCTATATCGAGAACTGGCGTCCTCATGTTTCGGCATCACTCGGCCTGGGCTTTGACCAGTTGAGTCAGCTGAATCCGCGGCTCGTACAACTGTCTATTACCGGCTACGGCCCGGACGGCGAGCTGGCGAAAGAGCCCGCATTTGACGCGCTGATTCAGGGGCGTACTGGCTTGCTGAGTTACGAAGCCGCGGGAGGTACACCGCGTGCGACGAACACGTTTCTTGCCGACAAGGTTGCCGCTGTCTTTGCCGCGCAAATGGCGCTTTCAGGGCTTATTGCGCGCGACAAATCACAGAAGGCCGTTCATCTTGAGACATCGATGCTGGACATCATGTCGTACTACAATTTCCCGGACATGTTCCATAACCGGACGTTTATCGACGACGATGCCCCGGTGACGCTGGCGCCTCAGCCGGTGCTTGCGACCAGTGATGGTTATCTGGTGCTCTCTCCGGTTTCCGGCAAGCAGCTCAGCAGAACGCTGGATGCTGTCGGGCATCCAGAATGGAAAGATGAAATCAAGAAGATCACTGACCGCAAGGAAATGACGCACGCGTTCTTCCAGCGAGTCGCGGGGCCGCTCAAGGACAAGACCACGGCCGAGTGGCTCGAGCGCTTTCGCGAACTGGACGTTCCCGCCGGACCGGTGAATGAACCGGGTGTGCATCTGAACGACCCGCAGGTCATTCACAACGAGCTGTACTCGCAGTTGCAAACGTCGACCGGCACGGTAAGGGCTATCCGTTACCCGGCCCGCTTCAACGGGCATTTGCTGAAACCGCGCCGGCCGGCACCCGGGCTTGGAGATAGTAACGGGGAGTCGTTCGAAGGCTAAGGCGATGCGCAAATCCGATCAGACATCGATCAAGGCGGTCCGCGTGCATTTGCACGTCAGATACAAATGCAATAGCGGCTACATCTCCTGCGCAATCAGCTCGTTGCCAAAGCTGATGGTGACGGACGAGGTCGACGGCCATGACCACAACGCAATTGTTCGCTGCGCGCCGGTCTTTCGTGCGGCTCGCCGGCGCGTTGCAGGGCGGGTATTGATAGTCCGCCGGAATAGCAACGGGTTGCGCACAAATAACGGGAGAACAACGTGCCGATATTGCTGAGGGGTATTGAAGGAATCAAGGCCTATGCAGGCTTTAATCTGGGCAAGAGCAGTTGGGTTGCAATCAATAAGGACATGATCAACGGGTTCGCTTCTGCGACCGATGACTGGGACTGGATATCCGTTGACGAAGAAAAGGCTGCGCAGGGGCCGTTCGGGGGAACCATTGCCCAAAGTTACCTTGTCCTGAGCCTGATGATTCCGCTGCTGTCCGATATCTACCTGCTCGAAGATATCGGGCTGGGCTTGCAATGCGGGATCAATCGGCTACGGTTCCTGGCGCCGGTGCCGGTGAACTCGAGTATTCGACTGGATGCAACCCTGAAGTCAGTCGATGCGGTGGGTGAAGGAGCACAGTTGGTACTGGTATGCGTGATCGAGTGTGATGCCACCAAGGAGCCGGCCCTCGAGGCCGAGATCGTCTATCGATTTTGGCCATCCTCTCATAGCTCGATACGAGCGGTCCGCGCTTGCGGGAGCGGCTGAAAAAATTGGCACCGTCGACGGCGCTGATTGTTTTACGACGATGTGGCTAGCCGAATCCAACGTTATGCGTCATATGCCTTCTGCACTTCGTCGCGCTTTGCGTTGTCCAACTTCGCTTCAAGCACGTCGATGCCTGGTCCCAGCCGCTCGCGGCCAACAGTGCGTAGCAATGCCACGGACGCCGTGGGTTGCGTGTTTGCCCTAAAAATCCCATATCGCGTCGTGCTTTGCTGAGAGTGGCGCGCTGCAGGTGCGGTGTCTATTGCCTGGCTGGAGACGGCAAAACATAGACGCTATCACCCGTTATTGCTTTGCATTCGCGTAGAACAACGCCAATGGGAACGCCCGACCTCGGGTCAACCCGAATTGCGGCAGGACGTCGGTTCGCCTATTTTTCTACAT
>Ga0185299_10001452_pt1 | contig 45596 bp, 32 predicted proteins | sample PaiPotPPA55metaG_FD_128002 | JGI IMG/M metagenome (GOLD analysis project Ga0185299, IMG submission 128002) | Iron sulfur acid spring bacterial and archeal communities from Banff, Canada, to study Microbial Dark Matter (Phase II) - Paint Pots PPA... ... | reverse complement strand
CGGTTCCGCAGATTCGTTGGGCCATTGCCTGGCTCTTGCATAAGGCTCTGGGATGCGACCGCTCAGCTCGTCTTCGCCGCACCATGACCCGCCGCCTCCAGCGCCTTGAGCAGGCGCGTTTCTATCACTGGAAGAAACGTAACCTGCTGCCGCCAAAAAGGGTTAATCAACAGGAATAAGCCATACAGTCGAAGTACTGGGTACTGAGTACTGAGTACTGAGTACTGAGTACTGAGTACTGGGTACTGAGTACTGGGTACTGAGTACTGGGTACCGAGTATACTCGGTACTCCGTGCTCAATGTACCGCCATACCCGCCGTATCCTTTCTTTGTTTCTCCTCCCCTATCGTTTACAATGACCTTTTCGTGAGATTTTCATGCGTCCGCTCCTCGAACTTAGCAACGACGAACTCCTTGCCTGGCTGCAAGGCCACGGCCAACCCAGGATGCGCGCCCGTCAGCTGCACCGCTGGATCATCGCCGGCCGCGCGGAATCGTTTGAGCAAATGACCGACCTGCCGCGCGATCTCCGCGCCGCCTTGTCGGCCGAGTTAACCCCGCTTGGCACGAGCATCACGCGCCATCTCGAAGCCAGCGATGGCACGCACAAGCTGCTGCTGCGCATGCCGGACGGCCAGCTCATCGAGTGCGTCCTTATCCAGGAAGCGGGCCGCCATACCGCCTGCATCAGCACCCAGGTCGGTTGCGGCATGGGCTGTGTCTTTTGTGCCAGCGGTCTTGACGGCGTGGCGCGGAACCTGACCACAGCGGAAATTCTGGAGCAATTGATCCGCTTGCGAAACCTGCTGCCCGAGGAGCAGCGCCTGACGCACATCGTTGTCATGGGCATGGGGGAGCCGCTGGCCAATTTGGACAATCTGCTCGAAGCGCTGGAAGTCGCCGGAGCCAAGGATGGGCTGGGCATTGGCGCCCGCCACATTACTATCTCCACGGTCGGTCTGCCCGTAAAGATTCGGCGGCTGGCGGATCTTGGCAAACAGTATCACCTGGCCGTTTCGCTGCACGCCCCCAACGACCTGTTGCGCACGCGCATTGTGCCGACCAATGACAAGACCGGCCTGGACGCCATCCTTGCGGCCGCGGATTATTTCTTCGAGAAGACCGGTCGGCAAGTTACCTTTGAATATGTCGTGCTGGGCGGCGTCAACGATGCACCGGAGCAGGCACGCGAGCTGGCGCAGTTATTGAGAGGCCGGCATGCCCATGTGAACCTGATTCCTTTCAACGATGTTCCGGGACTGCCTTACCGGAGGCCGGCGGAAAATTCTCTCAGTGCATTTATTGACGTGTTGCGCGGGGCCGGCATCAGTGTGAAAGTGCGCAAGCGCAAGGGTTCCGAGATCGACGCGGCATGCGGGCAACTGCGGCGTGCCACCAATGCTGGTCACATAGCACCGGAACTCGTGCGCACGCCGGTGGTTTAATCATGAGAGTGGAAGAACTTTTCGCTTCGCGAGGCACCTGTGGGAGCAATTGGTGAGACCAGTGCCCAACTGGCCATCCGCGATCCCGACACGCGCTTGATGCTCGGCGTGCGCGACGACGAAGCCGGCGCCTTCGAGCAACTGGTGGCCAACTACCAAAGCCGGCTGGTGGGCGTCATGCACCACCTGGTCGGCAACGCGGCCGAGGCGGAAGACCTGGCTCAGGAAGTGTTCCTGCGCGTCTACCGGGCCCGTAAGAAATACCGGGCACGCTGCAAGTTCTCGACCTGGCTGTTCACGATCGCCAACAACCTGGCGCTCAATGTCCTGCGCACCCGGAAACGCCGGCCGGCGGTATCGCTGAGCCTGCGCGACTCCGGTCCGCTGGGCGCGCGACCGGCGGAACAGCTGGTGACCGCGCCCTCGGGCAGCCAACCCATCCGCCGCATGCAGCGCCAGGAGCTGACGACGGTAATTCGCGAGGCCCTGGACAAACTGAATGAGCGGCAGCGCTTGGCGGTGGTCCTCAACAAGTTTGAGGACATGAATTATGCGGAGGTCGCCGAGGTCATGGGTCTGACGGTCAAGGCGGTCAAATCGCTGTTGTGCCGGGCGCGCATGAACCTGCGCGATGCCCTGAAAGATTATGTTTTCATGGACGGCCAGCCGATACCGGAGCCTCCCGAGGGTGAGTGATTTCTGATCTTTGGCTAGGGGTGTGGATGTGGCCAGGCAAGCAAATCTAAACAACGACGAATGGGCCGATTTGACGGCCTATCTCGATGGCGAGCTGGACGGCAACAGGGCACGCTCTGTGGAGGCACGGTTGAATCGCGATCCCGCGGTCCGCGCCGAAGCGGAGGCGTTGCAGAAAACCTGGCAGATGCTCGACTACCTGCCTCAGCCGGAGCCATCGACGGCCTTCACCAGCAAGACGCTGGAGCGCGTCTCGGTGATGCGCCCGGCCGTCGCGCTCCCCAGGCCGCCCGGTTTCAAGCACTCCTGGATATATGGCGCCGGCTGGGCCGCGGCGCTCCTGCTTGCCGGCTCGGTGGGCTTCACGGGCGTTTCCTTGCTGAGTCCGCGCCCGCCTCCGGCCCAGTCGCTGACGCAGAGCGACGCCGCCGCGCTAGAGCAGAGTCTGGTCCAGGACCTGCGCGTCATCGAAAACAAACGGCTCTACGAGCAGGTGGAGAATATCGAGTTTCTCAAAGAACTGGCGCAGCAGGATCTCTTTGGAGATGACGGCTAAACATACGTCATTAGTCATTGGTCATTCGTCATTCGCGAATGACGAATGACCAATGACTAATGACCCTTGATTCCATTAAGATGCGTGACATCGACCGATTCATATCGTTGCTGGTTCTGTTAATCGCTTTGCCGTTGGTTGTGCTGGCCGACGGCAACGACGAGCAGGAGCGGAACCGCAAGCTGCTGGAGAAAGCCAGGAGCGATCCGCAGCATTATGCGCGGTTGTTGCAGGATTTGCAGGCGTTCCTGGCGCTGCCGGAAGAAAAGCAAAAGGAGCTGCGCAAGCTTGATCGCGACCTGCACGATGAAGATTCGGCGGGCTACGCGCGCCTGCAGCGCGTCCTGGAGCGCTATAACGATTGGCTGCAGCGCCTGCCCGAGACCGAGCGCAAAAAGCTGGAAGCGGCCGCCGACGCCAAGGAAAAGCTGCGGCTCATCAAGGAGATACGCGAGCGCGAATGGATCGGCAGACTGCCCAGAGCATATCAGGAGGAACTGACGAGGCTCGCCTCGGAGCCGGCAAAATACCGGCAGCGCATCAACGAGCTGCACGAAGAGGAGCGGCAGCGTCATCAGGAGTGGGCCTACGCGATCCGGCACTGGAACGAGGGCGAGCGCCTGCGGCAGGTGGCCGGCCGACTGCAGAAGCTCAAGCCGGAAATTGCCGAATTCGTCCGCGACTCGCTGACGCCGCTGCTCAGTGACGAGGAGAAACTGCGACTGAAGCAGGACTTTGACGCCGCCGCCAGGCCGGGCCAGTGGGTGCAGGCTCTCACCACTCTCGTGGAGCTGTCCGACAAGCATCCGCTCAGGTATCCGCCGTCGCCGAAGATCGGCCCCCGGCAGTTCACGGAGTTGCCTGCCGGCTTGCAGGCACGACTGCAAAAGGCAGCCGGCTGGCCGCCGCCGGACATCGGTCAAGGGGAAGGCAAGTGGCCTGACTACGCCGAGAAGGTGACTCGCTTCGCCCGCGACAATCGAATTCTGTTGCCGGCTCAGTTAGGGCCTTCGCATTTGGTAGACTTCACTCGCCCCGTGCAAGAATTCTGCAAACAGCAATTGTTGCCGGCGTTGACCGAACTGGAAAAAGCCAATCTCCGCGACGGCATCTGGCCGCGTTATGCCAACCAGCTGGCGAATCTGGCCCGCAAGCATAAACTGCAGATTCCCGGCATGGTGCTGCCGGGCGAGCCTTTCCTCTGGCAGCCGTTCCGCAACCGCGCGCGGGCGATCGCCGCCGCGAACGATGTGGCCGTGGCCATTGCCCCGGAACCGGGACTACCGGATGTTCCCGACCGCATGCTCCGCGACTTTCTCCAAAAAGACCTCACGCCGGAGCAGCAGGCCGGCTTGCCGTCGCTCTCGCTGACGGACCCGGAGACGCGCGAACTAATCAAGCAGCAATTCTTCAAGCGCAATCCCGATGTGCTCGACCGTCTGCAAAAGGCGGATCAGAAAAAACAGACCAAAAAGAACAACCTCAAAAAGTAAACTCCTTGTGGGTTACGATTCCGATCGTGACGAGATCAGTCACGATTGGAATCGTAAGCCACAGGCCAACTGGTTGTCTGCTCTTGGCGCTGACACGTTTTCCCGTCTTTGTTATCGTTCCGCCCCGTGTCCGTACTGCATCGGAACTCGCGGAGGCAATGTCGATGACCCAGATGAAGAATTGGCAAGCTATTTACGCCCTGACCCTTATCTTGATCGTAGGAAGCGCCTGGGCAGAAGAGAAAAAACCCTCGAAGCCCACAGGTCCCGTGGCCATCATGACTTGGACGCAGGAGGAAAAGCCCTCGAAGGCCACGTGTCCCAAATGCTGCGCCGCCACGAAGGCTGCATCGTGCAAGGAATGCTACCAGGAGACGTGCAGTTCCTGCAGCTCGCCCAAATCCGCCAAACTGGTGACTCGTATCCATTCCCTGGCGCCGTTCTTTGAAGCCCTGGAGCAATTGGAAGAGGAAGAGAGTGCCGTCTCGGCGCCGGCTTATGCAGGACGCTCCAAGGCGAAGTTGGAAGAGCAGATTGTCAAACTGATCACCAACCACGTTCAGCCTGCCAGCTGGAACCACATGGGCGGCCAGGGCACGGTCGATTATTTCGCCCTGGGCAAGGCCCTGGTCGTTACGCAGAAGGCGGAAACGCACGAGCAGATCGCCAGGTTCCTCGACGACCTGCGCTCGCTGGTGGACGACGTCATGGCGGCTGATGAGGAAGAGCAAGAACAATGCCTACCGCCACGGGCCTTTGCGGGCATGCCGATGCCGTCTTATTGCCCGGCGCCGGTGGACCTGCCGATCGAACGCATCATGATCGAGCGCGTCATGGCGCAGCCGGCTTATCCTTATGCCCCTGCGCAGTGCGTTTACCCTTGCCCGCCCATGCCATTTCCACCCATGACTGCTCCGCCGGCGCCCCCCATGATGGATGCATTGCAGGCCAGAATGCCGGCACCGGAAGTCCTACCGGCGCCGCGTCCGGTGACGATGGCCATGCCGGTCCCGGTGGCCCAGTGTGCCGCGATGCAGCCGGCGCAGTGCCAGGGTGTCGGCTGCGTGATGCGTGCGAAATGCGAAGGCGGCAAGACGCAGCTTGAGCTTGAAAATTGCTGCATGGGCATGCGCGCGGTCTGCGAGAGCATGGAGCTGAAGACCGCCGGTCCCGACGCACTCAAGCTGACCGCGCAGCAAAGCCAAATACATATGGAAGGCCACGGCTTCCGCGCTGTGGCCGACTGTCTCAAGTGCACGGGCGGCAGCGATTGGATGCTGGAAGGGCATGTGATGCTGAGTTACAAAAAAGAGGGCAGCAGCGCTCAGGTCCGAGGCGACCGGGTAGTGCTGAGCCTGAAAGATGGACAGATGGAGTTCAAGTTTGCCGGTAACTCCGCCGCCATGCCTTCGCCCATTCATCCGGCCATGTACTCGGCTCCCCTGAACAGCCCCACCGGGTGGGTTCCCTGAACTGCGTTCTCGAAGATTTGGCAGAAAAAAAGGAAAATGGCCAGCGCGGCAGCGACCGCGTTGGCCATTCTCTTTTCGGCTAAAAAAATACCCCCAGAATGACGCGCCACTCTGGGGGCTTTTGGTCCGAGCTCGCGCGCCCGGGACCAGGGGATGCGGGCAGTCTATGCGCCGGCGGAGCCATCGGCAACATAAATCCCTCACAATCCCTAAACTCATAACTCATAAATCAGCTGCCATTTACGGCGGGGTTTGCTAGTTTATTCTCTAATCGAGACACAAGCGCATGCCGGGACTCGGATTAGGCTCCTGGAGAGAACCCCCCATGAAGCAGTATTGCTATGTCATCATCAATAATGCCGGCCATAGCTGGCCGATGCTGCGCTCCGCTGATGGAACGGCGCCCCCCGAGCCGAGCATACCCGTGTTGCCGCAGTTGCTTCAAGAGGGGTGGCTGCCCATCCGGGAAACGCCGATGGGGGGCGGCAACTCCGCGCTGGCCCACTCGCTGATCCTCCTGGAACGCAGCGAAGACAGGGCTGCGCCCCCGCGGCCCGCCGGCAAGAGAAAAGGCAAGGCCTGAGTCATCATCCAACCCGAAGCGCCAGCGATGCTCTCGCTGCGCCACACCAAAATTTCGCGTGAATATTCTCACCTATTGATCACCGCCGAGGAGGAAACTGAGCATGCCTGCGTTATTGAAAATGCACTCGTTAGCCGTCGGCGCATTGCTGGCCTTCGGCTTCGCCGTCCGCGCGGACGATGCCCTGAATACGCTGACCGACGCGGAGAAGGCGGCCGGCTGGAAGCTCCTGTTTGACGGCAAGACCACCGAGGGCTGGCGCGCCTATCGCGGCAAGGAGGTCGGCGACAACTGGCATGTCGAGGACGGCGCCCTGCTGCTCAAGCCAGGCTCGGGCAAGCGCGGCGGCGACATCGTCACCACGGACGAGTACGACAACTTCGAGATGACCTTCGAGTGGAAGATTTCGCCGGGCGGCAACAGCGGCGTGATGTATCGCGTCGCCGAGACCAGGGGCGCTCCCTATGAGACCGGCGTCGAGTACCAGATTCTCGACAATGCCAAGCACGCCGACGGCAAGAACCCGAAGACCTCGGCAGCGTCTGCCTACGCCCTGTATGCCCCGGCCAAGGATGCCACCCAGCCGGTGGGCGAATGGAACAAGAGCAAGATCATCGTGGACGGCAACCACGTCGAGCACTGGCTGAACGGCGAGAAGGTCGTCGAGTACGATTACGGCAGCGATGACTGGAACAAGCGGATCGCCGCCAGCAAATTCAAGGACATGAAGCGCTTCGGCAAGGAGCCCAAGGGCCACATCGACCTGCAGGACCACGGCAACGAGGTCGCCTATCGCAATATCAAGCTCCGGCCGTTGAAGGCGAAGGAGAGCTAAATCCGCAATCCCGTAGAACGGAATTCATTCCGTTGAGGGATGCCGTTCAGAACGGAATAAATTCCGTTCTACGAGGTCCGTTGCGGCCTGTCAAAATGCAGAGAAAAAATCGCCTGTGCGGACTTTGTGCCTTTGCGCCAGTTTAGCTGGCTTGTTCCGATCTCCTCCCCTGGGCAGGCATTGACGCGAGCACCGGCGCGCGTCATCTTGAAGAAGTGTCCATTGCAGCCCAAGTCAAGCGATTGAAGGTAAATTCCACCATGCGACCCACCTATGTCCTGCTCTGCGGCATTGTGCTTTTCGCGGCCGCACGCTCGTCGGCATTCCAGGCCGGGGACAAACTCAAATCCGGCCCCCAGGCCGGCGAGTCGATTCCCGGGCCGTTCCACTTCGTCAACATCAACGGCGCCTACGCCGGCGATCCGCATTGCCTCGTGTGCGAATACGGACTGAAGCCGGTCGCCGCGGTCTTCGCGCGCAGTCTTCCCGAGTCGGGTAAACCGCTGGCCGACCTGCTGCAAAAGTTGGACGAGACCATCGGCAAAAACCAGGCCAGCGAATTCCGGGGCTTCGCCGCTATTCTGAGCCCGGACTTCGCTAACGATGACATGCGCAAGGAGCTGGTGCAAAAACTGGAAGGCGCAGCCAAGGACTTGAAGCAACTCATTGTCTGCGTCGGCGCCGATAGTCCGGACAAGTACAACATCAACAAGGACGCCGAGGTCACCGTGATCCTTTATCACAACCACAAGGTCGTCGCCAATTTTGCGTTTGAGAAAGACAAACTCGGCGACAAGGACGTGGCGACGATTGTTGCCGCATTCCAGAAGATGGCATTGAAGAGGTAGTGCTGGCGGCGAGCGATGAGTTTTGCGAATCAAGTAACCCAGTGAAGTTGCCCATCGGCCCACCTGGGCACCGAAGATGCTCATTTGAAAAAGCTCGGATGGGCATCTTCGGCGAGCGATGCATGTCCTTGGCTGATAACGACTAACAACGTGAAAACCGCATTTCTTTCTGCGAAGATGCTCATTTGGAATCTACCGGGGCGGTAGAGCCTTCCTGTCGAGATTCTTTGATTCTGACCCTCGGGCAAATTTGCCCGAGGGTTTGCAGACTCTCCGCTTGCCAGGCGGTTTAGGAATTCGGCAATCCGAGCGCATTTTTGCATCAGACCAGGTAACATTGGCGCCCTAACGTGCGACTAAAAGTGTAGAACAGGCGCCTGGGGACGGTTGGCAGGAGAAGCGAAGCGGTGGCGGACTGGGAGCGGATTGTGCGTGAGCACGGTCCTCTGGTGTTCGGCACGGCCTGGCGGATTTTGGGGCATGTGGCCGACACCGAGGATGTCGTGCAGGAAGTGTTCCTGCAGGTGTACCGCATGCAGGCGACGCAACCGGTGCGCCACTGGCCGGCATTGCTGCGGCAGGTGGCCGCCTGCCGGGCGCTCGATCGCTTGCGGAAACGCCGGCCGATGCTGTCGCTCAACGGCGTGCATGTCTCCCGCTCACGCGACGGTACGGAAGAGACGGTCCTCGGACGCGAACTGGCGGAGCGCCTGCGGCAGGCCGTCGCCCGCTTGCCGGGGCGCGAGGGCGAAGTGTTTTGCCTGCGCTACTTTGAGGACCTGTCGTATCAACAGATCGCCGAGGCCCTGGACATCAACCCCGGCGCCGTGGCGACGGCGCTGCACAAGGCCCGCGTCAAGCTCGAGGCCATGCTGGGCGAATTTGTTCACGAGAAGTGTTGAGGTTCACGAGCCATGCATGAAGATCTTGAGTCGGCCCTGAATGAGCTCGAAGGTCCGCTGCGCCGGGCTGTGGAGCAAGTGCGCGCGGAACCGGTGCCCCAGGAAGGGTTGGAACGATCACTCGAACAGGCCGGGAGGTTGCCGATGCAAAACGTGACGAACCGAGCGCCTCAATACCATGTAGCGTTCGCGGGGCTTGTCGGGCTTGCCGCCAGCGTGCTGATTGCCTTGATTTTCTGGCCAGCGAGCAGAAACGGATCGCTCGCAAGTCCAGAAGAAGCGCAGCGACAGCCACAATTGGCGCTGCATCGAAATGAAGATGCAGGCCCGGTCGATTCTCTTGATTCTCACATGCGCCCGGCTCCGCGTGCTGGATATCAGAACCGGCCAGCAATGCCTGATATGAGAAATCCGAAGGCAATGGCTAACATAAGAAGTCCGCAGGACCTCGCGCAAAAGCAAGGTCAGGAATTAGGGGGCAATGGGGACGTTAAGGCAGCTGATCCCAGGAGCGAAGTGAAGATCTTTGGAAACACAGTAACGAAGGACCATGTCATCTCTCGTTCAGTCCCTCTGGACCCTGGTCAGCCGATTGAAATGCCGGAGATGGGCGGCGGCAAACGCCAGGGGCAAGGCATGGGCGGCATGACGATGCCTGGCATTCGATCCAGCGGTCCTATGGGTCAGAAGGAAATGCAGCAGCGTGCCGGTGAACTTGAGAGAGATGATTGGCTCAGAGATCCGCAAGCAGGTCAACGGTCAGGTTCCATTGGACGGCCGGCGGCGGGTAACTTCAATCCTGCAAAGCCGATGGGCGAGACAGACGGTTTGAATCAGTTTAATAACGGGGCCACTCGAACTATCGCTCGTCCGAGTTCTTCGTCAGGTGGCGTTCCAAGAGAACCGCCGTTATCGCAGAGACCGCCGAACGATGCCACCCCGCTTAATCGAGGTCCGGTTACAGGACGACCGGCAGAGAAAATCAGGTTGAAGTACCTCCATCATGAGGGGGTAGCCGACCTAAGTGGCGCGCACAAAAGTATGGACAAGAAAGGGGACTTGGAAAGGTCCATGTTCGAAAAAGGTCAAACCCGGACCAGCAATGGATTGATTATCTCCGGCTCCAACCCGCAAGACGTGGAAGCCGTCACGAAAATCATCGAGCATTACAAGAGCCTTACACCTGACGGCAAGCTGAATGCCAAGGAAGTCAAAGAACTGCAAGCTTCCCTGACCAAGAAAATGGCGGAGAGAGCGCCTTCCCAACTCAGCATAAGCCTTCCCGGGCTGCAAGTCCCCAATTCCGGTGACAAGGGGCGAGCCGCTGAGCCGCGCGCGGAAGACACAGGCAAAACCGTCCGGGTAATCAGTCTCAAGGGCATCGATCCCGCCGTAGTGCAGCAGGCCATCGACGCCATTCAGGGCCGGCGGAGCGAAGCGGAGTCCGGCAAGGACAGCAAGGCAGAAAAAGCCGCAGAAGAATCCGGGGCAGCGCAGACCTGGACCCGCGACGGCCGTCCCCCCACCTTTGCGCGCGTCTACCTCGGCAACGGCAATTCGCTCGACCTGGTCAGCCTTCAGGTTACCGTCACCATCGAGGGCCCGCGGGCGCGGACCGTGGTCGATCATATCTTCCGGAATCCCCACAATCAGCAGCTGGAAGGGACCTTTGAATATCCGCTGCCGACGGGGGCCAGCTCGAGCTATTTTGCCATGTTCCTCGGACAGACGCGGGATACGGTGCCGGCGCGGTTTGTTCGTCGCGGCAACGACACGGCTTTGCCGCAGGATGCGTTGGCCCGCCTGACGCCCGACCAAATGGTCAAGCAGGTGAGCGCCGCCGATTGGGGCACGCTGCAAGAGGCGCGCGTGGTGTCCAAGCAGAAGGCTCTGGAGACTTATGAGGACGTGGTGCGCGGGCGCATCGATCCGGCGCTCCTGGAATATGCGAGCGGCAACACGTTCAGCGGCCGGGTGTTCCCCATTCCGCCCAGGGGCTATAACCGGGTGATCCTGGCTTATGAAGAGCTGCTGCCCGTGGTCGGCGACAAAGTGGTCTATCGCTTTCCGCTGCCGAACCGACCGCTCAAGGAAATGCAATTCACGCTGCAGGCGAACGCCGCCGAGTGCAAAGCGCCGCTGTTCTTTCCCAAGGACACCAAGCGCGAAGAGGGAGGCAGTTTCCTCAGTTATGCCCGGACCTGGACGAACGGCACACCCGACGGGCAGATCGTGTTCGCCTTTACGCCGGCGCATCCGGAGCTGCAGGCGATCAGCGGGCGGCAAGGGGAGAATGGGCCGCAGTATGTGTACGCGCGCCTTCGTCCCGAGCTGAGCAAGGTGCAGAGCGAGACGGCGTTCGCCGGCCAGGCGGTGTTTTTGCTCGATACCTCGCTGAGCGAGCATCCGGACCGGTTTGCCGTCAACATGCGGCTGCTCCGCAAGATCCTGGAAAGCGATCCGGACATCAAGCAGTTCAACATCCTGACCTTCAACGTCGCGCCTGCCTGGGTCGAGCCGAAGGGATGGCTGGCGAACACGAAGCAAGGGCGCGAACAGGCGTTCGCGAGGCTGGACGGCATTGTGCTCGAAGGAGCGACCGATCTGTCCGCGGCCCTGGACAAGCTGGCGAAGCCCGGCTTCGAGATTGCCAGGGGAACGCCGCTCAATGTCTTCCTGCTGTCGGACGGCCAGATCACCTGGGGCGAGCCGGATGTGAACGTGCTCATGGCCCGCTTTGAGAAGGGCTGCCCGTTTTCGCCGCGCGTCTACTGCTACCGTACGGGGCTGGGAGCGGAGAACCTGGAGCTGTTCGAGGCTCTGACGCGGCGCGGCGGCAACATTTTCAATTGTTTCACGGAGGCCGATCTGCCGGCCGTCGCGCAGGCGCATCGCCGGCAGTGCTTGCAGGTCGAAAGGGTCCACTTCGTCGGCGGTCCGCAGGCGAGCGATGTCCTCATCGCCGGCCGGCAAGCGGCCATCTATCCTGGCGGCGAGCTGATCGTCGCCGCCAAGATGCAGGGAACCGGGAAGACCGCAGTGCTGCTGGAAGGCACCTTCCTGGGCAAAAAATACGCGCAGGAATATCCGCTGGACATCACCGGCTCTGCCGAGCTGGCGCCGCGCGGCTGGGCGGAGATCGCCGTGTCCTCGCTGCTGGCGCTCAACGACCCGAAGCTCGACAGCCTGGTGGTCGCCTATTGCCAGGAGTTCGGCATCGCCAGCCGGGTGGCGTCGTTCCTGGTCCTGGAGAATGCCGCCGACTACAAGCGGTTTAACCTGGAACAGGAGCGCGGCAAGACCGTGAACGGCGACCTGGGCCAGTATCTCGAAGAGCTGTGGACCGGCCTCGGCCAGGCCGTCAAGCCGCGCGAGGCGTTCGCGCGCTTCTTGAACCAGCTTGGCACGCGCGTGCAAAGCACCGACGTGCTCAAGCTGCTGGCGCTCTTGCCCGACAATGCCTTTGAACTGCCCGAAAGCAGCCTCGCCGGCGCCATTGTACACAAGGGCGACATGCCGCCGCGTTACCTCGCCGAGCGCGACAAGGACATCGGCAACGCGAATCTCTATCTGGCCGAGGCCCGGCGGCGCGCCGATGCCAAGGATGCCTCGGGCGCCGTGCGCGCCCTGTCCAGCGTGGTCGAGATTTACCCGGGGCGGAGCGACGCCCTGCGCCTGGTCGGCTATCGCCTGCTCGATCTCCAGCAGCCGGTGCAGGCGGCGCGGCTCTTCCAGCACGTGCTGCAGAGCCGGCCCTTTGAGCCGCACAGCTATCGCGACCTGGCCCGCAGCCTGGAAGCCGCCGGCAACTACGGCCTGGCGGCCTTGCAGTACGAGATCATCCTGGCCGGCACGTGGCACAATCGCTTCGGCGATTCACTCAAGAACGTCGCGCTCGAGGAATATGCCCTCATGATGCGCGAAGCGATCCACAAGCGCGCCGTCAGCAAGGAGCTGGCCAATCATTTCGGCGAGCGCCTGGAGCAGATCAACCCCGCCAAGCTGCAGAGCGACCTGCGCGTGACGATCTCCTGGAACACTGACGCCACGGACGTGGACCTGTGGGTGATCGAGCCCGACGGCATCAAGTGCTTCTATCAGAACCAGCACACCCCCTCGGGCGGCGAGCTGTCGCAGGACCAGACGCAGGGCTACGGCCCGGAGCGCTACCAGATCAAGCAAGCCAGGAAGGGCGTGTACAAGGTGATGGTGCACTATTACCGCGGCAACCCGAACCTGCTGGCGGGCGAGACCAACGTCAACATCGTCGTCACCCGCCACGCCGGCACGCCGCAGGAGACGGTGGAACGGCATACGGTGATCTTGAAGAAACAGGACGAGGCCGTGGAGGTGTGCAGGGTGGGCTTTTGACGAAGCACGGAGCTGAGTGACAACTCCTGGGACAGGCAGAGACCTCTGTCTCTCCTATGCATTTCCCGGGTTTTCCGCGATCGGCGAACGGCTGGCCTCGGCCAACAGGTGCTTCAATTCCTCCGGCTCGACCGGTTTGACACAGTGCCTGTCAAATCCGTATTCTTGCGAGCGTCGTTGCGCGCCCTCCCAGTCGTAACCAGTCAAGGCGATCAGTTTCAGGTCCTTGAGCTCCGGCTGGCGGCGCAGTTGCAGGGCCAGCTGATAGCCGTCCATGACGGGCAAACCCAGGTCCAGAATGGCGACGTTCGGCTTGTAGGTCTGCGCCGTTTCCAGGGCTGTCAGCCCGTCGTAGGCCACGCGGACCGTATAGCCCCAGGTACGCAGGAGGGCGGCGAGGCTGTCTGCCTGGTCCTTGTTGTCGTCTGCCACGAGCACCTGAACTTCGGGCGGCCCCAGCCGTTCGCCAGCAGTTTGCTCTGTGGACATGACACGTCCTGTGTTTCAGGCCAGGTCTCGGACAAACACGTCGTAGCCGCCTGCGCGATTGGACACCCAGGCAATGCGTTTGCCGTCCGGGGACCAGGTGGCGAAGTTGTCCTGACTCCAATGCCGGGTAAGGTTTTGCGGCGCGGAGCCGTCGGCATTCATCACGTAGATCTCGTAGTTGCCGTCCCGGTTTGATGTAAAGGCGATGCGTTTGCCGTCGGGCGAAAATGCGGGCCAGCAGTTGAGGCACTTCGTTTGAGTCAAGCGGCGCACCTGGCCGCCGTCGGCGTTCATGATACAGATTTCCTGATTGCCAAAACGGCCGCTGCAGAAGACGATTTGCCTGGCGTCCGGCGACCAGCTCGGATTGTTATCGGCGGCAAGGTCGCGGGTCAGGCGGGTGACCTGTTTGCCGTCGGCGCCGGCACGGTAGATTTCCTGGTTGCCGTCGCGCGTGCTGACAAAGGCGAGCTGTTTGCCGTCCGGCGACCAGCGTGGCGATTCTTCGAACGCCTTGTTATGAATGAGCATCTGATTGTTGGCGCCATCGACATTGGCGGTGTTGATTTGCAATTTGCCGTCCGTCCCCTGGAGTATGTCAAAGACGAAGATGATCTTCTTGCTATCCGGGGACCAGCAACCGTCGAAGTGCGGCGCGGGCTGTTTTTCGAGCAAGGGTTTCAGGTCCCCGCCGTCGGCATTCATCGTCCAGATGCCCATCCGGCCGGCATGCAGACGCGTGAACAGGAACTTCTTGCCGTCTGGCGACCAGGCCAGATGCTGCTTGAAATCCCGGTCTTTCGTGAGGCGGAGAGGTTCGTTCATTTGGAAGTCAGTAGCCAGAAGTCAGTAGCCAGTAGTCAGTATTTTTTTTTTGGCTACTGACTACTGGCTACTGACTACTGACTCTTAAAAGAGCTCATGAATCACCTTGCCGCTCGTATTCAGACCGAGCGTGGCGGCCTGCTCGCTGGTGATGCCGACGCAGTGATGGACGGTGGCCGCCACGTCGGCGGGTGTTAGCGGATTGTCGTGCGGATGCTCGGCGCGGGCGTCGCTGCTGCCGATGATGCGCCCGCCGCGAACGCCGCCACCGGCGATGAGGGCGCTGTAGCACTTCTCCCAGTGCTCGCGGCCGGCCTTGTCGTTGATCTTGGGCGTGCGGCCGAATTCTCCCATGACAAGGATCAAGGTCCTGGCCAGCAAACCGCGCTCCTGCAGGTCGGCCAGCAATGCGGCCAGGGCCTGGTCGAGCCAGGGCGCCTGACGGTCCTGCATGATCTGGAAGTTACGGTAATGGTGATCCCAGCCGCCGTCGCCGGAATCCTCCTCGGCCTCGACGTGATCGCTCCAGTTGACCTGCACGAACGGCACGCCGTGCTCCAGGAGCCGGCGCGCCAGCAGGCAGGACTGGCCGAAACGCGTGCGGCCATAACGATCGAGCAATGCCGGCGACTCGCGCGAAAGATCGAAAATAACCCGCGCGGCCGGGGACGTGAGCAGAGAAAAGGCCTGGGCGCGGTATTCGTCGATGGCCCTGGAGGCGCGCAGCAGATCGGTCTGACGTTCCAGGTTGTCGAGCGCGTGCATGAGCTTCTGCCGATGGCCCAGCCGCTCCGGCGTGAGCTCCGCTTCCAATTGCAGTGCGGGAATCTTGAAGCCCTGCTCGGCGTCGAACTCGAGCCGGAAAGGATCATAGAGGGCCCCGAGCGAACCGCCGCCTTCGCCGGCAATGGCTTTCTTTCCCTGGTGCAGCCGGCCGCCTACAACCATAAAGGGAGGCAGAGGCGGCCTGGAGCCGCGCACCCGGGCAATCACCGAGCCTGTCGCCGGCCGAGGGGTCCCGGCGATCGGCTTGCCGCCCAGGTCGATGCCGCCGGCCGAGCTGCCCGTCAAGCCGATGGTGCCGGCCACGCCGTGATCGTTGGAGCCGGTGTTGAGCGAACGAATAATGCTGAAGGCGTCGGCCGTTTTTGCCAGTTGCGGGAAGAGTTCGCAGATGCGGATGCCGGGAACCCTTGTGGCAATGGGCGAGAAGAGGCCGCGGTATTCCAGGGGGGCATCCGGCTTGGGATCCCAGGTATCGAGCTGCGAAGGACCGCCCCACAGCCAGAGCAACAGCACCGACTTGGCCGGGCCGTTCGCGTCCGCGCCGCCGCTGGCCCTTAGCCGGAGCAGGTCGGCCAACGACAGGCCCAGCACCGTGCTGCCGCCGGCCTGAAGAAAGGCGCGGCGCGTCAGCGTCTGGCAGGTGCGTTGCCGCTGCTGGCCGATAAACAACATGACAGCGGGTCCCTGGGGAACTTTGGCAGAAATCTAAGACCGATTATAGCATAGGGGCTTCCCATTGGTATCCATTCCGTTCTCGCGATAGCGGTTACGCTGCTTTCAGTACGCAGTACCCAGTACTCAGTACTCAGTACCCAGTACCCAGTACTCAGTACTGAGTACCCAGTACTCAGTACCCAGTACCCAGTACTCAGTACTGCGTACTCAGTACTGCGTACTCGGTACTGACGTACTCGGTACTGCGTACTCGGTACTGCGTACTCGGTACCAGCACTCCGTACTGAACGCAGGCCTCCGGTACAAGAAATTTTTCTGTTTCTGAAAGACTCCTGGCGTATCGGGGTACTTTCTTAAAGAGACCAGAATGGACGATTCTCCCCTAACCCGGCCGAGCCTGCTGGTGCGCATTCGGGATCCGCGCGACGCACAGGCCTGGGCCGAATTTGTGGATGTCTACGCCCCGCTGGTCTATGGCTTTGCCCGCAAGCATCGCTTGCAGGATGCCGATGCGGCAGACTTGACCCAGGATGTCCTGCGCGCCGTCGCGGGGGCGGTGGGCCGGCTCAACTATGACCCGCAACGCGGCTCCTTCCGCGCCTGGTTGTTCACGGTGGTCCGCAACAAGCTGCGAAATTTCCTGGCGCGCAAGGGCCGGCACTGCCAGGGAAGCGGCGACAGCGCCGCCCACGACCTTTTGAACGCGGTGCCTGCTGCCCAGGATGAAGATTCGTCTGTTTGGGATTTGGAATATGAGAAGCGCGTCTTTAGCTGGGCAGCGAAGCAGACCCGAGGCGGCTTTGAAGACTCTACCTGGCAGGCCTTCTGGCTCACCGCTGTCGAGGGCAAGGAACCCAAAGAAGCAGCCAGCGTCCTGGGGATTACTGTAGGAGCGGTTTACATCGCCAAGAGTCGCGTGCTCGCCCGGCTAAGAAAGAAAATTGGGCAGTTGCAAGGGAGCGATCCGCATTCTCTCGGAGGTTCGTCATGAGTGCATCTCAGGTCTGTCCGGAGCCGGCCCGTCTGCAACAGCTGCTGGACGGCGATCTGCCGGCTAGCCAGCAAGTGGAGCTGACCTGTCATCTCGATACTTGCTCCCACTGCCAAAAAATGTTGGAGGGCCTGGCAGGCGGAAGCACAAACTGGCCCGGTACGGCTTCCGAGATTATCAACGAGCAGCCAGAGCCCGATGCTGCGTTACAGCGGCTCATGCACAACCTCAAACAGAAAGCGAGCGAAGCCGTGACCCAGGTTGGCTCGAGCACAGGCCAGGGAGCAGGAATCGAGTTCCTGGGTCCGCCGCAAAAACCGGGGCACCTTGGCAGCATCGATCAATACCAGGTGACGGAACTGATCGGCCGGGGCGGCATGGGCATCGTGTTCAAGGCCTTCGATCCGGGCTTGCACCGCTTTGTGGCGATTAAGGTCCTGGCGCCGCATCTTGCTGCCGGCGAGACGGCGCGCGAGCGCTTCAAGCGCGAGGCAATAGCGGCGGCGGCCGTGAGCCACGAGCATGTCGTGGGCATCTACCATGTGGCCGAGTCCAACGGGCTACCCTTCTTCGTGATGGAGTATGTACGCGGTCTATCCTTGCAACAACGCCTGGAAAAGGCAGGGCCGTTAAAGCTCAAGGAAATCTTGCGTATCGGCATGCAGATCGCCTCGGGCCTGGCGGCGGCGCACGCGCAGGGCCTGGTGCACCGCGACATCAAGCCCGCCAATATCCTGCTGGAAAACGGCGTCGAGCGCGTGAAGATTACCGACTTCGGTCTGGCCCGAGCAGCCAACGACGCCAGCTTGACGCAAAGCGGCGTCGTCGCCGGCACGCCGCACTACATGGCGCCGGAGCAGGCGCGCGGCGAAGCTGTCGATCATCGCGCCGACCTCTTCAGCCTGGGAACCGTTCTTTACTCGTTGTGCACCGGGCGCGTGCCCTTCCAGGCCGACACGGCCGTGGCCGTTCTCTACAACGTCTGCCAGGAAACGCCGCGATCGATTCAGGATCTCAATCCGGAGATTCCTGCCTGGCTGGTGCAGCTCATCGCCCGGTTGCACGCCAAGGACAGGGCCGGGCGCTTCCAGTCCGCGACTGAGGTGGCGGAACTCCTCGGCCGGCAGCTGTCGCGCCTGCAGGAGCCGATGCTGGCAGCGCCACGGCAGGAAAAGCAGCCGGCCGTTTCTCGTGCGCGGCGCCGCTGGGTCATTGCCGCCGCGGCGCTTGTCCTCGTGTTCGGCGGGCTTGGTTTGACCGATGCCCTCGGTGTCACGGACGTTGTCAATTTGGTCGCCACCACGCTCCGTATTCGTACGCGCGACGGCACCCTTGTCCTGGAGATAAGCGATCCCACAATCGACGTCGGCATCGACGGTGACGACGTGACCATCCGGGGAACCGGTATCCACGAGATTCGACTCAAACCAGGCGCCCACGTCCTTCATGGGACGCGCGCCGGCCAACCGGTGGATCTCGGCACCATCACCATTTCCAAAGGCGATAAGACAGTGCTCAAGATTACCCGGGAAGACTCCGCGCTCGCCTTGCCAGCAACCGTGGACGAGGCGCGGGTAATTGGTGGCTTCACGAGCTCGGACAAAACCATTACCCAGGACGGAGTTTCCAAGGAAGATGACAGCCTGCGCATCGACTCCACGGGCAAGCGCACCGTAAGGCTCTATGAGCTGCCAGATCCGGGAGTGGAGGATTGCATCGTTACCTATCGAGCGCGTATCAAAAGCAACCTCGCGGAAGGGCAAGCCTATCTGGAAATGCTGTGTCATTTTCCCGGCATGGGGGAGGCATTCTCCAGAGGGCTGGATAACCCGGTGAAAGGCGCCACGGATTGGGCCACGTATGAGACTCCCTTCTTTCTGAAGAAGGGCGAGCGTCCCGATCGGATCAAGTTAAACGTGGTTATCGAGGGCAAGGGGACCATCTGGCTCAAGGATATCCAGGTGCTGAAATCGAAGAAGCTGTCCGTGGACGGCGCGATCAATAAAGGGCAATCGGCTACGCCAAGCTCTATCGCCAAGGCGGCCAAGATCAAGTCGTTCAGTCCGCCGGACAAGCCCATTACGCAGGACGGAGTATCCGTCGACCGGGGCGGCTGGAAAATTGAATCGCGCGCGGGGCGAACCATCCGCTTGTTCGAGGTCACCCCCAACGCCGGCCTGGAGCAGTGCCTGGTCCTGTATCGCGCCAAGATAAAAACCGAAAAGGCAGAGCGCCGCGTGTACCTGGAGATGTGGTGCCGCGTGCCGCGAATCGGGGAGGCGTTCTCCAAGGGCTTCGACAACGCAGTTACGGGCACCACCGACTGGAAGACGTACGAGATTCCGTTCCTTCTGGAGAAAGGCCAGCAGCCGGACTTGATCAAGCTGAACGTGGTTATGGAAGGAAAGGGCACGGTCTGGATGAAGGATGTGGAGCTATTAAGAAGTCCTTTGCCCCGATGATTCTTTAAGCCTAGGGGGGTTCAACGTACGCGATTATCTTGATCGGCAAGGGCCGCGTCTCGTAGAACGGAATTCATTCCGTTCAGCAGCAGGCCGCCCCGGGCCGCTCCCGGTTCTGAACGGAATGAATTCCGTTCTACGGACATGACTCCGGAAACGTGCACGAGGATTGACCCATGACAGGCGATGGCTTGGAAAACGGCGCCGCGGATCTTTCCAGGCGCTCCGTGCGCCTGGACCCTTTTGCCTTTCAGCGGGCGATCGGTCCCTATTACCTCGTGTTCATGGCGATCTTGATAATCTTGCCGACGATTGGGCAAGTCTTGATGCCTTACCTGGAAGGGCATGTCTCTGAGATGGAGATCTTTGAACTGCCCCTGTACGACACGAAGGGACCAGTAAGCCTGGGATGGCTGGCGATGGGACCAGTGGCTTTTGGCCTGGTGAGTTTTGGCGGACTGGCGGTGGGTGGAATTGCCATGGGCGGCGGCGCCGTCGGTGTGTTGGCTATCGGCGGTGGGGCCGTGGGTTTCCTGGCCATGGGCGGCGGCGCGATTGGTTTGATCGCCGTGGGCGGCGGCGCGCTGGGCTACGTTGCCGTGGGCGGCGGCGCCTTGGGCCGATACGTGCTTGGCGGCGGCGGTGCTGGGAAATATCTTTTGACCGGCACGCGTCAGCACGAAGAGGCCATACGGTTCTTCTGCAAATACTTGCCGCGCTTACGGCAAGCCTTCATCTCTGTCGAAGGGGAGTCGCGAAGCAACATTTGTTAACTCCCGGCCAAAGCATAGAATAAACGTCCTCCTTCGCCCATTCAGGAAGCACCTCGCTATTCGCCGACCAGGAGGCCGAGGAAAAATGAGATGGAACCCGCACCCCTTCCCATGCGCGGCAAAACGTGCTTGATTACCGGCGCAACCTCCGGCATTGGGCTGGTGACGGCCAGGGAACTGGCCCGGCAAGGCGCGCAGGTCGTGATCGTGGGCCGTAGCCCGGCGCGCTGTGAAGCGGCTTTGACGCAGATTCGTGGCGCGGCCGGCCACGCCAATGCGGAAGCGCTGATTGCCGATCTCTCCTCGTTCCAGCAGGTGCGCACGCTGGCCCGGGAGTTCCAGGAGCGTTATCCGCGCCTCGATGTGTTGATGAACAACGCGGGCGGGGTGCGCTTCCAGCGCGAATCGAGCGCGGACGGAATGGAGATGACGTTTGCGCTCAATCATCTGGCCTATTTCCTGCTGACGCACCTCCTGCTGGATACCCTCAAGGCCGGCGCGCCGGCCCGGATTGTCAACGTATCTTCGGGTGCGCACCGCGGCGCGACCCTGGACTTTGACGATCTCATGGGCGCGCGGCGCTACCGCGGCTGGCAAGCCTATTGCCGGTCGAAGCTGGCGAACCTGCTCTTCACCTATGAACTTGCGCGGCGGCTCGACGGCTCGGGGGTCACGGTCAATGCCGTGCATCCCGGCTGGGTGGCCACGGGCTTTGCCAGCAACACGGGTTGGCGCGGCCGCGTGCTGCAGTTGGCGGCGCGCTGCTTGGCGCTGAGGCCGGAAGCCGGAGCGCGGACGCTCATCTACCTGGCCTCGTCCCCGGAGGTCGCCGGGTTAAGCGGGCGCTATTTCGTCCAGGAACGAGCCGTGCCTTCAGCGCCGGCTTCCTACGATGAAACGGCGGCAAGGCGATTATGGGACGTTAGCCTGGAATTGACGCATCTCTCCTAGTGGTCCATCAACCCTGGAATGAGGGATGGTCCAAATCGTTTAACCCGGAGCCAGCGGCGACGGCGAAATAGTCCGCTGAAGCGCCGTCGCCGCTGGCTCCGGGTTAAGCGATCCATCAATCAACGATTGAGGAGCACGAGCGTGCGAGGGCGTTCAACGGATTGTCTTTGGCGCCTTCTGCCCCTTGGGGATTTGCGTCGTATATTTGCGCTCGTGCATCCGTTTCTGAAAATCCGCCTTGGCCGCTGCGACGGCCTTGCTGTCCTGCAGCAGATCGGCCATGGAAAGCGCCAAAACCTTGGCTGCTACCATCATGCCTTTATGCCCGATAGGCGAGCCGATGGCGGCGACATTCTGCCAGCTATGCCCCGGGCTGCCGGCCGCGAAACAGACCGTGGCCAGGCCGCCGGTCGGCACGTGCCAGCTAATGTCGCCGACGTCGGTGGAGCCGGCCGTCATGCTCGGCTGGGGAGGCAACTCTTCGATCTTGTCGTTCAACGGTTTCTCTTCGCGCAGGCCGAATTCGCTGCGCAGCGGGCTCTGCAACTGACGGGCAAAGGTGATATCGGCAGCGGAAAACCGGGGCGGCCCGACGCGCTGAAAATTGCGGGCAATCAATTGGGACAGAGGCAGGTTGGGAATGATCTCATGGCAGTCCGTGTCCACTTGTAACGCCATCTTCGTCCGGGTCATCTTGGCCGCCGACTCGGCGATGTCCTTGATCCAGTCGAAGAGGAATTCGGCATCCTCGTGCGTGTTGCCGCGGCAATAGTACCAGACCTGCGCCGTGGCGGGCACCACGTTGGGTTGCGCGCCGCCGTTGGTGATCACGTAGTGGATGCGGCTTGTCTCCTTGACGTGTTCGCGCATGTAATTCACGCCGATGTTCATGAGCTCGACCGCCTTGAGCGCGCTGCGGCCTTTTTCGGGGCTGGCGGAGGCGTGCGCCGCCAGGCCGGTGAAGGTGAACTTTGTCGAGATGACAGCCTTGGAGCTCATGTAGGAGACGGCGTTCTGCGTGCCCGGGTGCCAGTGCAGGCAGACATCGAGATCGTTAAACTGGCCGTCAAGCGTCATGTAGATTTTGCCGATCACTGTCTCCTCGGCGGGCGTGCCGTACACGCGAATCGTTCCCTTGAGGCCGTTCTTTTCGTAAGCGTCCTTGACCGCGAGAGCGGCGCCCACGGCCGCGGCGCCTAGCGCACAATGGCCGCAGCCGTGCCCCGTGGAGCGGCCCAGCGCCGGCCTGCGGTCGGCCGCCGCCTCCTGGGACAGCTCCGGCAAGGCATCGTATTCCGCCAGAATACCAATGACGGGCTTGCCCGCGCCATATTCGGCAACAAAGGCGGTCGGCATGTTGCTGACCCCTTCCCGGACGCGAAAGCCGCCTTTCTTGAGCACGCCCACGAGCCGCGCGGCGGAGCGATATTCTTGCAAGCCCAGTTCGGCGTAGCTCCAGATGTCCTGATTGACCGCTACCAGGTCCGTTTGCAGAGCGTCCAGGTATTGCACCATCTGACGCTGCATGGCGGTCGTGCGCGCAGGCTCCGCAGCCGCCCCCTTCTGGCACATGGTCAGCAGAATTGCTAGGGACACGACAGCGACGGAGTGCCCAAAGCTTAGGTGGTTTGTCGTTTGCGGCTTGGGTCTGGTCATGGAGTTCTCGGGAATTAAGGACCGTTGAATAGCCGGGGCTATCTACGTGTAACATAGCGCGGCGTTGCTTTCCATAGTCCTCTTCCAACGGGCTGCAAGCACTCCCGCCGGACATAGTAAAACTGACTCTTTGCCGGATATAATTAATTGTTCCACAAGCCGGCTGGACGGTCGCTGTTTGGAAAACCGGGGGCGCTCTCTGAGCGACGCCTCGGCGGACCTGACAGAGGAAAGTCCGGGCTCCACAGGACGCGGTGGTGGGTAACACCCACCGTCCGATTCCGCGAGGCATAAGCCGCGCGGAAGAAGGACCGGGAAAGTGCAACAGAAAGCATACCGCCTTGCCAGAGGTCGGAAGTCAGAGATCAGAGGTCGGAAGTCAGAAGTCGGAAGTCAGAAGTCAGAATGCTTCCGCTGGCCGCTGATCTCTGACTTCTGATTTCTGACCTCTGACAAGGTAAGGGTGAAAAGGTGCGGTAAGAGCGCACCAGCAGCCTGGTGACAGGCTGGCTTGGCAAACCCCACTGGGAGCAAGGCCAAATAAGGGAGCAGGGCTGGTCCGGCCCGCTATGACTCTCGGGTAGGCCGCTCGACCTGCCGGGCAACCGGCAGGCTAGATAAATGACCGTCACCGGGCCGCAAGGCGCGGCGACAGAACCCGGCTTACAGGCCGGCTTGTGGATCTTTCTGCATTTCATTCTTGATCGGACAGGCGGGCGCTGAACCGGGCCAGTGACTTGAGGGCCTCCGTCTTATCGGAGTGCCCCACCTTGGCGCGGTGGATGGTTTCGCGCAGGCGCTCGAGATTGGCGTCGTAAAGGGCGCGGTTGACGGCGTAAGGGTGGCCATCCTTGCCGCCGTGGGCGAAGCTGTACGCGGCGGGATCGCGCCGGCTGGCAGGCGCCTGGTAAATCACTTCGGCGATCAAGCTGAGACTCCGCAAGGCTTGCGGGCCGATGCCCGGTTCTCCAAGCAGGCGCTCGAAGTCCGCCGCCTGCCTTTCATAAGTCTTGATGAGCACCTTTTTCAGCGCCGCAGGGTTCAGGTTTGCCGTCGTGATCGTGTGCCGCGCGGGGAGCTGAAACGTGTCGGCGGCGGGTGGTGCGGGCGGCAAAAGGCCGTCGAAGAGCGGCAGATGATAGCCGCGCAGCAACGGTTGAATCTCGCGCAGCACGCGCTCCGGATGCTCGCGGGAAAGGCAAGCAACCGCCTGGCGATGTTTCTCGGTCTCGCCTGCCACCAGGTTGAGGCTGGTGTTGCGCCGGTCGCATGCTACCGCCGCGTGGGGATCCGAGATAAAGCTGGGCATCTGCTCGGAAAGCCAGTGATAGCGGCGGGCATAGCGCAAGGTGGCGTTCATCCCCTGCTGGACCACGCACCAGGCATCTTGTCCCGGCACAAAGAAGAACGAGTGGTGATAGAGCTGGTAGCCGTCCTGGACCGCCGAGTTGTCCACCTTGGCGGCCAGGCGGCTGGCATAGACAAGCTTGTCGCCCCGGCTGCCGGTGCGGTCGCAGGCCCGGCGAATGTCGAGCGGCGTGCGCCGGCTGGTCGCTCCCTTGCCGCCGCACACGATGATGCCCATGTCGGCCCCGTACCGCTTCATGGCTTCCTTGAGCGCGCCGCAAACCGTGGTGGTCACGCCGCTCGAGTGCCAGTCGAAGCCGAGCACGCAGCCAAACGCTTGAAACCAGAACGGATCGCTCAGCCGTCGCAATAGCTCGACAGGTCCGGCATCGCGCACGATCAGCGTGCTGATCGCCCCCGCCATTTCGACCATGCGGCGAAACAGCCAGGGCGGGGCGCTGCCCGTGTGCAACGGTAAACTCGCGGTCGTGCGTCCGTTCATTGATTGCCTTGTTTAGGGTCATTCGTCATTGGTCATTCGCGAATGACCAATGACGAATGACTAATGACCTAACTCCCCAAAACCGTAGCCCTGTTGACTTCTGTCTTTGGACCCGCTAAACGTAGGTTATCTCCCCGCCAGAGGAAGCTCAGCCTCAAAGCTCTCACCGTTTTTCTCGCCAGAGGAGCACAATCGTGAACCAGCCTATGCCACAGAACACCGTGTCTGGGTCTTCGCGCCGCGACTTCCTGAGGGCCTCGGCGGCAGTTGGCGCCGGGCTGGCTGCGGGGTGGAGCAGTGTCGCCAACGTACATGCCGCCGGCAACGACGTGATCCGCGTGGGTCTCATCGGCTGCGGCAGTCAGCGGGGCGGGCGCGGCCGCGGCGCGGCCGAACAGTGTGTTAGCGCGGGGCCGAACGTCAAGCTCGTGGCCATGGGCGATTTGTTCAAGGATCACCTCGATTATACGCGGAACTATCTGCAGAAGCTGGGGCCCGATAAGATCGACGTTCCGGAAGACCGCTGCTTTGTCGGCTTCGACGCATACAAGCAGGTGCTGCAAGCGGGCGTTGACCTGGTGATCCTCGCGTCGCCGCCCGCATTTCGACCGCTGCATTTGAAGGCGGCCGTGGAAGCAGGCAAGCATGTTTTTGCCGAGAAGCCCGTGGCCGTCGACGGGCCGGGCGTGCGCTCCGTCATGGAAACCGTTGCAGAAGCCAAGAAGAAAAACCTGGCCCTGGTTTCCGGCCTGTGCTGGCGCTACGACGTGGCGATGCGCGAAACGTTCAAGCGAATCCATGACGGCATGATCGGGGACATCATTGCCTTGCAATGCGCCTACAACGCGGGAGGGCTCTGGCACATACCCCGCAAGCCCCAGTACAGCGACATGGAATGGCAATGCCGGAACTGGCTATATTTCACGTGGCTTTCCGGCGATCACATCGTGGAGCAGCATATTCACAGTCTCGACAAGATGGCCTGGGCCATGAAGGACGTGTATCCGATGCGCGCGACGGGAACAGGCGGACGCCAGGTGCGCACCGGCCCGGAGTTCGGCCATATCTTCGACCATCACAGCGTCGTTTTCGAGTATGCGAATGGCCCGAAGGTGTTCAGCACGTGCCGTCAACAGAACGGAACAGCCCAGAATGTATCGGACAATATCTGGGGAACAAAGGGCTCCTGCTTCATAGATGCGAGCAAGGCAAAGTCCTTCATCAAGGTCGGCAATGATGTTGTCTGGCATTCTCCTGAAGATACGAGTATCGGCGACATGTACCAGAACGAGCACAACGAGCTGATCGCCAGCATCCGCGCCGGCAAGCCGATCAACAACGGCGATTACATGACCAGGAGCACGCTCATGGCCATCATCGGCCGCATGGCGACTTACACGGGGCAAGTGATTGCCTGGGAAAAGGCGCTGCACTCCACGGAAGATCTCAGTCCGCCGAAGTACGAGTTCGGCGCACTGCCCGTCGAGGATGTGGCGATGCCTGGGATTACAAAATTCATTTGATGGTCATGCAGCATTCCTGGCTGGGAGACATCTTTCCACACCGCCAACGAGCCGGTAAGCGCCGAGTGTATCTGCGGCGCATTGTTTCCATGTGAATGGCGCGGCGGCTTGAGCCACGTCTTTTCGCAACGCTTTCCACCAGGCGTTGTCCTCGACCAGGCGGATCATCGCGGTGCGCCAACCGTCGCAGTCTTCCGCATGCACGAGGTGGGCCCTGGCGCCGGCCGTCTCGACGACCGCGCCCGCCGTGGAAGCGACGACGGCGCCGCCGCACGCCATCATTTCGATAGGGGGAAGGCCGAATCCCTCGTAAAGCGTGGGATAGAGCAAGGCCCGCGCGCCGTTATAGATCGCCGGCAAGTACTCCTCGGCAATGTAACCGGGATGGATTACTCCCCGATGGCGGGCCTCATTGTGTAAATACTCTGCAAGCTCGCCGGCGTTCCAGCCCCAACCGCCGACTAACAGCAGAGGCCATGCGCCACGCACCTTAGCCGGCAACGCGCAATACGCCTGAAGCAGCATCAACACATTCTTCCTCGGCTCCAGCGTGCCCAGGTACAAGAGATACCGAGGAGGCAGTCCTAGCTTTTCCAGGGTCGAGGCTGTTTCGCTTGGATCCCTGGGGCCAAGGCCGGTGCGAATTCCCATGTAAGTTCGCGTGACACGCTCCGGCGCGACGCCCAGGTGGCGAATGACCTCCTGTCGGCCGAACTCGGAGATGGCAAAGAAATGCTGACAGCGTTTCACGGCTCGGTGAAAATGGCGCTCGAAATAGGCCACGCGGTCCGCGGGATGCCATTCCGGATGAAGGATGACGGACAGATCATGAATGGTCGCGATCGTGGGTCGGTCGCAGGGCAAGGGAATGAAGTTGGGTTCGTGATACAAATCGTAAGCGCGTGCCGCGCACACCATGCGGAAGTGCTGGGCCATGACCACGCGGCCGATTTGCCGCAGACAGCCGACGGCCTGTTGGCGAATGCCGGCCGATGCTTGACGGGCAACCCCAGCCGGGGGCCGGCCACCGCCTTCCAGGTGCGGTCGCAGGCGCGTGCCAACTTCTCGGGCGCGGCGAATCCAACCGTTGGGAAAACTTTCGATTTGATCATCGCCGGCCTGTTCGCGCAGGCAGTGGAGCAGCTCGGCCGTGTAATGACCGATGCCGGTCTTCACTCCCAGCGATGCTAGTTGGTTGACAACCACGCGCATACGCGGCGGCCCCTCTCTGTTTCGGTAAGAACCGAAAGCGCGCCGATTCCGGCCGGCACGGTTGTTTCCGTGGGACGGATTGGCAATCCGTCCTACCACGGTCCGCAGCGCTAGCAAGGCCGTCCCTTGCTGGCGCTGCGGGCTGCGAAGGCAAGGCGGCACACGCTCCCTAGGTGTCACGGCAAGGTGCAGAAGAGAAATGCGAAGTCGGGATCAGGTCGACATTCCCCGGCCGGCATTGCCGCGGGGAGCAGCCACGCCTGGCCCAGGGTGGCGACCTCGTCACGATCCAGCAGCGGCATCCGGGCGCGGCCCTGAAGTGGTATCACCAGCTGGAGGTCACCTTCACCGCCGCACCTAAAGGGCTCTGTCTCGCGCCGGTATTCCAGGTGAAAGTAACTGCAGCGGACCAGTGACTGACAAACCCTTTGCGGCAGCCGTTTCAAGGTGGCGGGGTCGAAACAATTGGTGCGAATCGGTTCAACCGGTCCCCGCTGCCAATCGATGCAAGCCAGGGCCTCCTCGATGTGCAGCTTGCGCGAGTTGCCCTGGGCGTCGCGGCGGTTCCAATCGAAGAGGCGGAAGGTGGCGTCGCTGGTTTGCTGGACTTCTGCCAGGAGCACGCCGCCGCCCACGGCATGAACGGTGCCTGCCGGTAGGAAGACGCAATCGCCGGGCTGCGGCTCAAAATGATGCAAGCAGTCGGCGACCGAACCGCTGGCGAGCGCCTCGCGCAGCTGAGCCTCATCGACGCCAGGCAGCAAGCCGGCGTAGATGCGGCTTCCCGGCGCGGCCTCAAGCACGAACCAGGCTTCGGTCTTGCTCCCCTCGCCCGGCCACAGACGCCGCACAGCCTCTTCGTCCGGATGCACCTGCACCGACAGCCAGTCGCAGGCGTCAAGAAACTTCACGAGCCACGGAAAGGCGGCATGCTGGCTGGCCGCTGCGCCAAGGAGAACGGCACGCTCTTGTTCCATGAGCTGGCGCAGGGTGCGTCCGGCCCATGGGCCTGAGGCGACCGCGCTGTGATGCAGGGCGTGATCGCTGATTTCCCAGGACTCGCCGTACGGTTCCTTCCCGGACAGCGGCTTGCCCAGGATATCGCCCAGCCGGCGACCGCCCCAGACCATCGGCCGCAGGTAAGCCAGAAAGCGAAGCGGGCATGGCATGGCGTGCTGATTCTTGCTGTTTGATTGTCGTGTTTTCACTTCCGCGGCAACACCGTTCACGTGCTCTTCCTTTCTACCACATCCCTGGTTCCCAGGCTCTGCCTGGGAACCCCGTGCACGCGAGGCTCTGCCTCGCGAGGCGGAGCCTCGCCAGCAGTGCGGTCCCAGGCAGAGCCTGGGACCGAGGCTACCGAGGCCGTGGTTTTTCTAGGCGGCGAGGTCATGCCGCCTGGCTCTGCCCGCTTTTGACCGAGTCTGTGTAAGCGTTGACGATATCCTTCATCGTGCCTTCCTGGCGAATCTGGCCGTGGTCCATCCAGATGCCACGGTCGCAGAGCTTGTTGAGGGAAACCAGGTCATGGCTCACCACCACGATGAGGCGCGCCTTGGACATCATGTCGCGCATGCGCTGGCGGGCCTTGTCCTGGAAGGACATGTCGCCGACGCTGAGGACTTCATCGACCAGCAAGATTTCCGGCTCGATGGCCGTGGCGATGGAAAAGGCCAGCCGGACCAGCATGCCGGCAGAGTAGTAGCGAACCGGCATGTTGAGGAAGTCGCCCAGCTCGCTGAACTCGGCGATTTGCTCCATCTTGGCGCGGATGCTGCGCGGCGTCTCGCCCTGCAGGTAGCCGCGGTAGGAGATGTTTTCCCAGCCGTCGGCGTCGCCTTCAAATCCCAGGGCGATATCGAATAACGAGCTGATCCGCCCATCAATAACGCGCTTGCCGCGCGTGGGCGGATAGATGCCGGCCAGGACCTTCAGGAGCGTGCTCTTGCCGGCGCCGTTATGCCCGACTACGCCCAGGCGCTCGCCCTCGCGCACTACGAGGTTGACATTCCGCAAGGCGTTGACCTTCATCACGGGATTCGCCGATTTACGGAACATTCGCCGGACCAGAAACTCCTTCAGGGTGATGCGGCGCAATTGCCGTACCCGGAAGGTCAGGCACAGATTGTCGAGTTCGATTCGGGCCATGTCTTGATCCCCAAGGGGGTGCGGCCGTTCGCTTCGAGACGACTCACCACTCACACTCACAAATGAAACACCAGCCGCCTCTGTGACTTCGAGAGAGCCCAGGCGGCTACCAGGAAGGTCATGGAAACGGTTGAGCAGGCAATAAAGTAAACCTTGAACGCCGGCAGGGTGCCTTCGACAACGGGTGTGCGAATCAATTCCAGGATGTAAAACAGCGGATTGTAGAGCAGATAACGCGAAAAAACGTTGTCCTTCAAGGTCGTCACGCTGTAAATGATCGGCGTCGCATAGAAAAGGATCTGGAAACCGACTTCGGTGAGATGCTGTGTGTCCTGAAAGTAGACGTTGGCGAGACCCGAAAGAGTGGCCAGAGACCAGGCAAACACAAACAACAGCACGATCGCCGGCAACAGGCTAAGGAGGCTCGCCAGATTGCTGAAGCCCTTGCAGTACCATGACAGCCCGAGGGTAACGAGCAAGGCCAGTAAAAAGTGCACCGTGCTCCCCAGGGCGGTGCGTAGCGGGTAGATGGCAAACGGCGCCGGGTACTGACGAATGTAGGATTCGCCCTGGAAGAAACACTGACAGCCGTCTTTCGTGGCAGACAGGATGTAATTCCAGGTTGCCAATCCGGCCAACAGGAACGGCGCGTATTCGCGGATCGGTTGTTTCAGGAGGGTATGGAACACCGTGCACAGGATGGCCGTCATGGCCATGGGATGCAGCAGCGACCAGCCCATTCCCAGGAAGGAACGGCGATAGCGCGTGCGCAAATCCATCTTCACCAGGCTGAGCCAGAAATAGCGCACATGCCAGATTTCAGCCAGATAACTCTTCATGCCTTCTTCCTCCGGATATCACGAATGGCACGCCCGCTCCGGATAGCCCTGTTCCGTGCACAGCGACACGATGGTATGCGCCAGCCGATCCCAGCTCTGCGGGTCGTCGAGGTCCGTACGGGCCACGTCAGCAGGTCCGGAAGCCAGCAAATCGCGGCAGGCGCTGTCGAGCGAAGCGGGATCGCCGGCGTCGAAATAGAACACTCCCGGCCCGGCAAATTCGGCCAGGGAACTGTTAAAGCTGCATAGCACCGGCGTGCCGTGCCGCAGCGAATCCAGCACCGGAAAACCGAAGCCTTCGTAGAGCGACGGATAGATCGTAAAGGACGCCTGCCGGTAGAGTTCACACAACTCGCTGTCCGAAACCGTGCCGAGAAACTGCACCAATTCGGTGCGCGGATTGGCGCCGAAGGACTTGGCGTTCACCATGAACAGCCAGCCGTGCGGCCCCACCCACCAGAGTTCCGTGTCCGGCGGCAGCACCCGAGTCGTCAGGAACCAGCGCAGCAGGAAGACCGCATTCTTGCGCGGCTCCAGGGTGGAGACTACCAGGATAAGGTTCTTCTTGCGCGTCAGCCGTCGGGGTGAAGCGTGCCGCGTCACGCACAGGCTTGGCCCCGGCCGGCCCACGACAACGCGCTCGGGCGGCAGGCGCGTCAACCAGCACGCATCCGCCCCGGTCGATTCCGAGATGGCTACCACCTGGTCGCACAGCAAGACATGCCGCGAAAAGAGCTCGCCAAACTCCTGCCGCGTTTCCGCCACATGCACGCCGGGCAGCAGCACCGGCGTGAAGTCGTACAGCAGGCATAACTCGCGCCGGAAGCGCCGTCGTGGCGGACGCAGCATGGTATAAAGCACGGCGCACCGTTCCAGCAGCGGCTCGTTCAGCGGCCGCAGCGGGCCGCGGAACAGCTGCCGCGCCCAGGATTCGAGGTCGCGATCGGCCGGCGGCAGAAACTCGCCACTGAGCTCAATCTCCTGGCCGCAGCGCAGCGCGTTCGACAGGCGCATGTTCCGGGCATGTTCGCCCTGGATGGTGGTGAAGAGCCGCAGCGGCTGGATACGCAAGAGCGCCTCGATCAGCCGCGCGACCAGCCGGCCAATGCCGGCGAGTTGGCGGCTCAGCAGCGGACTCACCTCGACGTAAATGGGCAGCCGGCCGGCCTCGGCGCGCGGCGCGGACGGCTGCGTTTCTCTCGTCAGCATTCGTGCGCTGAGCGCCACATTCATGACAAACATTCCACAACCTGGACCAGCAAGCTGCTGGTCCCCATCAGGCACAAAGCTCGTGCACCTGCCGCGCCAGGGCGTCCCAGGAGAACTGTTGCCGCAGCGCTTCCCGGTCAATGGCGAGCGGCTGCGCCGCCTGCAATTCGGCGCAGGCGGCATCGAGAGAGGCCGGATCACAAGCGTCAAAAAAGAAAACTCCAGGGCCGGCAAATTCGGCGAGCGAACTGTTATAGCCGCTCAATACCGGCGTGCCGTGCCACAGCGAGTCGAGCACAGGAAAGCCGAAGCCTTCGTAAAGCGATGGATAAATGGTGAACGTCGCCTGCCGGTAGGCTGTGCAGAGCCGGCGGTCGGAAATCATGCCCAGGAAGCGGATTTCCCTACCGTTGCCGCGGCGGCGCATAAGTTTGAAGCGGTCGCACAGCCATCCCGGCGGTCCCACCCACCACAGCTCCATGCCGGGACTCAGGGCCTTGGTCTCCAGGAACCAGTCGATCAGGAACTTGCCGTTCTTGCGCGGCTCCAGCGTGGAAACGACCAGGAGGACATTGTCCCGACGAGCGACCGCTTCCTGATGGGCATGGGCATGCACGCACAAGCTGGGACCGGGATAGCCGACGATCACATCCTCAGGCGGCAGCGCGCAGAGCCAGCGCGCGTCGGCCTGCGTCGATTGCGAGATAGCCACCGCCTTGTCACACAGGGCGGCCGTGTGGGTGAAGAAAATACCATAGCTGTTGCGGGTGTCGCGCGTATGCGACCAGGGCAGCACCGAGGGGGTAAAATCGTAGAGCAGGCACAGTTCGCGCCGGAAATGCCGCTGCGCCGGCCGCAGCATCGTATACAGCCCGGGGCAGCCGCGCGACACGCCGGGATCGTGCTTGCGGCGCGGCAAGCCCAGGACTTTGCGCGTCCAGGACGCGACGTCCTCATCCGCGCTGGGGATTTCGCCGGGATTCAGGGCGATCTCCTGGCCGCAGAGCAACGCCGTGGACAGCTTGGAGTTCCTGGCTGATTCCGGCTGCTCGGTGGTCACGAGCCGGAGCGGGCGCAAGCGGATTAGCGCCTCCATGAGCCTGGCTACGAAGCGGCCGATGCCCGTCAGCCGCCGGCTCAGCAGCGAGCTTGCTTCCACATAAAGCGGCATGCCGCTCACGGGAGAACAGGTGATGGCCAGCTCACTCCGCATGAATCCGTTCCCTACCTTGTTCAAGAAGCCTGACGCTGATTGGCCTGCGTGCGCAGCGTTTTGTTTTTCACGGCAGGGTCTGTGCTTTCGGCGACGGCATCCAGGGCGACCGCCAGTTTGGGCCAGACGCGCTCGGCGCTGGCGTAATCGGCCATATGTTCGGCGCCGCGCCGGGCCATGGCTTGATAAAGTTTCCGGTCGTGCCGCGCGACCTCATAGCTGGTCCGGAACTGGTCGTGGAGCGACTGCCACACCAACCGCTGCCAGCGTGTTGTGATCTTCTTGTGCGGATCGTGCGGCCAGCAGGTTGGCTCCGGATGGGAGTCGACCACAAAGCCCAGCTCCTGACTGAAATAATCGGCCATGGCCGTGTGCAGCGGCGCAAGGCCTGGCCGGCCGGCAGCCAGAAAGCTTTGTAACGGCAAACACGAGCCTTCGGCACGGGCGCTGTTCACATAAAAGGTGCTGCCGCGCGCCAGCTCCACCATCTGTGTCTCGGAGAGGTAACCAGTCAGGAAAGCCAGCTTGCAGCGATGGGGTATGCCGAGCCCGTGGTAATGGTGCAGGATCGCGTTGACCATCGCCGCCGCCAGTTGCGGCGGCACTACCAGCTTGACCACCAGGGTCGCGTCTTCCTGGTCTCCCAGAGCCAGCAGGAATGCGCTCAGCAAATCTTCCCAGTTCTTGCGCGGGTCAAAGGGATTGAGAATGCTGGTGTAGACTACCCCGGACAGCTCGAGCCGCGGGCTTCGCGGAAAGGGAATGTGTACCTCTTCCACGCGCGCCTTCAGGAGATCGCGCGCGGAACGGGCCACGGCCAACACACATTTGTCCAGGCGTGGCGGCAGGCGCGGCGCGATATAGCTCTTGTAGATAAAGCGCGTGCGTGCTTTCAGGCTCAACCCCGAGAATTTCGTCGGCAGCCACGGATTGCCCTCGGCCGGCACAGGTCCCGCCGGCTGCGGAAATACATAACAGGGGCCGTCGATGACGCTGCGCTGGTCGCCTGCCCACGCGGGCACCGCGAAATAGTCTTGAGGGATAGGCACGGGAACCACGCGCACCGGCGTCTTGACGCCCGCGCGCAGGAAGGCGTCCCGTGTAAAGGTACAGGCGGTCAGAATCAGGTCCAACTGATCGGCGATATGCACCCAATTATTCCGCAGGTTGTTGTCGAAGGCCTGATTCGGGATATCCGGAAATTCCCAGAAAGGGAAAGCGACGTTCGGGGTGCGGCGGCTGAGATACGTCAGGTGCAGCGGCAGGAAGCTGAGGTGCAGCGGCGCCAGGCCTTGCCGGCGCGCGCGCCACAGGGCGTAATCGAGACGGCTTTCCGCTTGCGTCACCTCGCTGACCGATCCCCAGCGCCGCAGCAGCGGCGCAAAGGCATCGAATACGAAGCGATAGGAGTAGGCCTCCCGGCCGATGCGCTGGCTCATTTCGTCGGGGGTATAGACGGAGCTGACCACCAACGCTCTGGGCGCTTCCGGCGTGCTGGCGGTATCAGCAAACGGAGGGGAGGCAAGGCGTTGCGCTTTCGTGCTTTCCCGCAGACAGTGGCCATCCATGTATCCGCATCCTTAACATCCTTGATTCGCAGGCCGTCAGCCATCCTGGCTGGATCATGCGGCTTTGGTCCTGGTTGCGGCCCCCGCACCTTTGCCCAGGGCGGCCAGGTCGGCGTCCACCATCATCTTGACCAGTCGTTCGAAGCTGACCTCCGGCTTCCAGCCCAGCCGCCGCTGCGCCTTGGCCGGGTCCGCCAGGAGCAGGTCGACCTCGGCCGGCCGATAGAACTGCGGATCCACGACCACATGGCGGCGCCAATCCAGATTCACGTGATCGAAGGCAATCGCCACGAACTCCTCGACACTGTGCGTCTCGCCGGTGCCGATCACGTAATCCTCGGCCTGCTCCTGCTGCAGCATGAGCCACATGGCGCGGACATAATCGCCGGCAAAGCCCCAGTCGCGCTTGGCTTGCAGGTTGCCCAGGCGCAGCTCCGTGGCCAGGCCGAGCTTGATGCGCGCCACGGCGTGCGTGATTTTGCGCGTGACGAACTCCAGGCCGCGCCGTGGCGACTCATGGTTAAAGAGAATTCCCGAGCAGGCGAACAGGTTGTAACTCTCGCGGTAGTTGACAGTGATGAAGTGGCCATAGACCTTGGCCACGCCGTAGGGACTGCGCGGGTAAAACGGCGTCTTCTCGTTCTGCGGCGTTTCCTGAACCTTGCCGAACATCTCGCTGCTGCTGGCTTGATACAAGCGCGCTCGCGGGCACGTTTGCCGCAAGGCGTCGAGAACACGTGTAACGCCTACGGCGGTAAATTCCGCGGTCAGCACCGGTTTTTGCCAGCTGGTGGGCACGAAGGACATGGCCGCCAGGTTGTATACTTCGTCGGGCCGGACCTGGTCCAGAACCGAGGCGATCGAGGTCTGGTCGAGGAGATCGCCCTGGAGTAATTGCAGGCGGTCGCGCAGGTGCTCGAGGCGTTGAAAGTTCTCCGTGCTGGCGCGGCGGACCATGCCGCAGACGCGATAGCCCTTTTCCAGCAGGAGTTCTGCCAGATAGCTGCCGTCCTGCCCGGTGACTCCGGTAATCAGTGCTGATTTTCCAGCCATTTGCCATCCTCGCGGAAGAAAAGTCTGGTCGCCGCGCCGGGGGAGGTATAGCAAAACTTGAAGAGAAGGGTCAAGCCGGCTTGGTCCGTAGGTCAAGATTCATGGTGACCGCTGCCATTGATTCTGCCGTTTCTACGGGGTCAGGATCGGAATCCCGAACCTACGGCTATCGAAACTGCAAACGGCAGGCGGCATTTGGCTGTTGAAACTTGGTGTAAGCGGGCGCAAGTTTGTCCGGCGCAGGCGTTTTGGTTTTGGCCGAAAATAGGGATAACGCCAGGTCTGCGATGGATAAGGCTTTGCGCCGTGGGTATTGCAGGGGATTTGCGAAGATTTTACTAGCGTTAACTACCCAGCACAGCTTACAATCGACATGTTGCCAGCATTAGACTGAACGCTCCGAGGCAGAGCCCGTTCATTCATTTCGTTTTGGAGTCTGGACAATGAACCATGTCCGCCGGCTCAGAATGGTCGGGGCCCTTTTGGCCCTGCTAGCCATCATCACGACTTCGCATCTCTGGGGAGGGCCGGCCAAGCAGCTGGTCGGCAAGCGAGCAACCCGCGCGCACAACCACGCGCCGGACCCAGCCGATGCGGGCTTCACGGATGACCTGGCAGAATCCAAGTTTGCCAAGGGCGGCATGGTCACCTACCGCACAACCGACGGCGAGACCCTCTTTGCCGTGCAGCTCAAGCCGAAACTGGAGAATACTCCGGACAAGCCACGCGACTACGCCATCGTCGTCGATATCTCGGCCAGCCAGGCCGGCGGCCCGCTGGCCAATGCCCGGCTGCTCAGCGCGGAAGTAATCCGCGCGGCACGCGACCAGGACCGCATCGCTATCTGGAAGATAAATACGCCGAAAGTGACCATGAACCTGGTCGCGGGCGGTTTCCAGGCGCCGCGATCCAACCAAGTCGCCGAGGCCATGGACAAGCTGAAACAGGAAGTGCCGGCCGGCGATACCGATCTCAAGGGCGGCTTGCAAAAAATCCTGGACAGCTTCAGCAATTCGGGCGACCGGCAGCAGGTCATCCTCTTCCTCGGCGACGGCATGAGCGTGCACAATCCCATCACCAATGCCGAGCGCAGCCGGCTGTGCGAGGAAATGAACAAGCACAACGTTGCCTTCTTCCCCGTGCCGCTGGGGCCGCAGCTCGATCCGAAGAATTTGCACGGCATCGCCACCGGCAGCGGCGGCAGCGTCGTGCGTCTGCTGCCCACGGACAAGCCGGCCGACACGGCCAAGCGCCTGAACGAGGCCGTGGCCACGCCTGTTCTGTATCCGAAGGAAATCAAATTCTCCGCCGAGGTGACCGAATTCTTCCCGACCGTTCTGCCCCCATTACGTGCGGATGCCCCGACCTTGCTGGTCGGCAAGCTCAAGGCCGGCGACAAGCTCTCTTACACGCTCGAGGGGACGTCAGCCGGCAAGGACGTGCGCCTCGAGGGCTCGGAAGCGATCGCGGCGCCTGAGACCGATAACTTCTTCCTCATCAGCATGGTCGATCAATGGAAGAATGCCAAGGACCAGCCGGCCATGACCCGCGCCGATCGCGCGCTGGCTTCGTACTTCCAGCAGACGCAACTGGCCCGGGACAACCTGGTCGCCGAGGCCGAGTGGGCGCTCGGTCAGGACAAGCTCGAGGCGGCCCAGGACCTGTTCCAGAAGGCAAAACGCATCGATCCCAAGGACACCGAAGCAGCCGCAGGCCTGAAGCTCGTGGAGAAGATTCGCGGCGGCGCCATCAACAAGAAGCAATTGCAAGAACAGCTCGCCCAGGCCGAGAGGGACGGCATTCAGAACAAGCTGGCCCAGGCCGGCGCCCAGGCGCCGCCTCCGCCCGCCGAGCGCCAACTGGCGCCGCCGGTTGAGCAAGAAAACCTCATGCAGCAGCAACGGGCGCGCATGCAGGTCGAACAGCAACGCGTCACCGGCATGGTGGAAGACGCCCAGCGCGAGGCGCGGCGGCTGCTGACCACCGATCCGGACGGGGCCCACGATCTCCTGAAACGCACCTACGCCGCCATCCGCGATAACCCCGATCTCAACGACGCCACGCGTCAACTGCTGAGCAATCGCCTGGAGACGGCTCTGCGCAGCGTGGATACCCAGGGCGTCCGCATCAAAAGCCAACTGGCGCAGCAGCTTCGCGAGGCAGCCGACGCCCGGCGGCGCTTCGATATGGAGCAGGCCAACGAAACCGAGAGCCTACGCATCAAGCGGCGCATGCTACAGTTTTCCAACCTGATGGCCCAGGCCCGCTACGAAGATGCTTATCTGCAATCGCTGGCCATCCAGCAGGACGCCATCAACAGCGGACGCCCCGTGCCCGTGGCGGCCACGGCCGGTTACGACGTAGCCTTGACGGCCAATAATCTCGCCCAGATTGAGGAGCTGAAACGCGTCCGCCAGGAGCGCTTCCTGCTTACCATGATGCAGGTCGAACGCTCGCACATCCCCTTCCCCGATGAGCCGCCGATTCAGTTCCCGCCCGCGGCCGTCTGGCGCGAGATTACCAAGCTGCGCAAGGAGAAATACGAGTCGAGCGGCTTCACGGACGATGATCCCGCCACGATCCGCAGCATTCGCCGCATGAAAGAGATCCTGTCCAAGCCGGTGTCGCTGGATAAAGGCATCGATAAGAACACGCCCTTGAAGGATGCTCTCGAGTTCCTGAGCGATCGCTATGATGTGACCATCCTGATCGACACGGCGGCATTCAAGGCCGATCAAGTGGACAACGTGGAAGACCTGCCTGTCGGTTTGCCCAGGATGAGCAATGTCAGCCTGGGAACGATCCTGCGTCTGCTCTCCGGCCAGATAAACGGCACCTACCTGGTTCGCCGTGACTACATCGAATTTACCACGGGTACGCGGGCGGTTACGGAGAAAGTCATTCGCGTCTATCCCGTGGCCGATCTCGTCATCCCGATTCCGAACGCCTTCAATCAGAGCCAGGTCCAGAACTCCTTAAGCATCTTTGGCACGGCGCCTGGCCTGGGCTTAAACATCGGTGGTCCCCAGGCCCTGGGCGCCTTCCAGTTCGGCGGCGGGCTGGGCGCTCTTGGCGCCATCGGCGCCCTCGGCGCTCTCGGCGGCGGGCTTGGCGCTTTGGGTGGCGGCCTTGGCGCTCTGGGTGGCGGTCTTGGCGCCCTGGGTGGCGGTCTTGGCGCCCTGGGCGGCGGCGGCCTTGGCATAGGCGGCGGCGGCCAGGGTGGTTTGGGATTCGGCGGCGGCGGTCAGATCAACCTGGGCGCGGGCGGCGGCCAGCTTGGCTTCGGCGGCGGCCAGCTTGGCCAGTTCGGCAACCTTGGCGGCCAGTTCGGCCTTCAGGGCGGCGATCAGAGCCTCATCCTTGTCGAACTCATTCGCCAGGTGGTCGGCAATCCGAAGGAATGGCAGCGGCCCGGCTTCTTCCAGCGACCGGCGGCGGGCAACTTTAACCCTGCTGGCGCTGCCGGAGGGGGAGGCGATAATGCTGAGGATGATGCTCCACTCCCGCCGGAGCAATTGAATGCCTTAGGCTATTTCCCGCCGGCGCGTGCCTTGGTGGTGAAGGGAACTTCCCGGATTCACACCAACGTCGGCGGCGGTTTGCTCGGCGCCAAGGGCGTTCCCGGTGCCTTTAATGACAACAAGAAAGACAACGGCGACCGCCTTGTTATCCGTCCCAGGCGCGAACGTGAACGCGAAAAACTGAACAACGCCGACAAGGGCGACGAAAAGCTGCTGGCCTCTAATCAGGGCAATGCCAATCAGGGCAAGCAAGATGGCGAGAGGAAGAAGGCAGCTGCCGAATCGCCTGAGATGCTAGCCAAGAAGGACCCGGCCAAGGCCTGGCATGAAGCGCTGGCCAAGGGGGTCAATGATCCCGGTTTGATCATCGCCTGTGCGGACTTCCTGGCGGAGAACAAGCAGTATGGTCACCTCGCCCTGTTCCTCCAGGAGAACCTGCGGCAAGGCATTGTGGTTCGGCCCTGGGTATACGAGGCCCTGGCCCTGGCCCTGGAGGCGTCCAACGGTGGTTTGGAGGAAATCGAACGGGCCCGGCTGTCGGCCGTGGACCTGGAGCCCCAGGATGCCAACGGCTACCTGGCTGCCTCCAAGGCCATGGCGAAGCTCAAGAGTTACGACCGCGCCGTGGCCTTCTGCCGGCAGGCGTCGCTCCTCGAACCCAACGCACCCGGCGCCTACGAGGAAGCCCTGCTCATGGCCGACCTGGCCAAGGACACGCAGGCCATGGAATGGGCCGCCGGCGGCCTGCTGCGCCGCGATTGGCCCGCCGCCAACGACGAGCTGCACCAGAAAGCCAAGGCCAAGCTGCAGGACCTGAGCAAACGCCTGCTGAGCGAGAACCGCATGGCGGAAGCGCAACGGCTGGCCGGCTCCATCGAGCCTTATTCGCAGCGGGACATGGTCATCCATTTGACCTGGCAAGGCGATGCCGATCTCGATCTGGAAGTGGACGAGCCGATCAAGTCCAAGTGCTTCTTCATGCAGCGCCAGACGCCGGGCGGCGGCATCTTGCTCGGGGACACCATGGACGACATGACGCGCGAATCCTATATCCTGGCCAAGGGATTTTCCGGCGCCTATGGCATCACCATCCGCAAGATCTGGGGCCGGCCCCTGGGCGGCAAGGCAACGGTAGAGATTATCCAGTACCAGGGCACGCCGCGCGAGACGCGCCGGCGTGAAACCGTGTCCTTCGACCGCAGCTACACCATGAGCGTTACGCTCGACGAAGGCCGGCGGACCTCCGCCGCCTATGTGCCGCCGCCCACGGCGACCGAAAAGCACGCCAAGCTGGAGATAGCCAGCAGCGATCAGGTGCTGACCAAGATTCGCAGCCTGGCCAACCCGGAAATCACCGGCGGCGACTCCCATGTTCGCGGCGGCCTGGCCTCCCTGGGTCTGACTGCCCCGACCTCCGAAAAGCCGACGGCCCGTGCGACTGCCGGCGAACTGGTTTACCAAACCAAGCTCCAGGCGGGCGCCGGCACAGGCATGGATTTGACGGCGCAGGCGACCATCAGTCCGGATCAAGGCGTGACCTTCAAGCTCACGCCGGTGTTCCAGAGCGTCACGAAAGGCCAGCCGGCCGTTTCCAATCCGCTCATCCCAGGAGGCAGCGAGGCTTCGGGCGGCGATTGAGGTTGTTTTGAAATTTGCTAGCCGATCGCGAGGTCCATGGAATCTCACTCCATGGACCTCTTTTTTTCGACGCGGGCGTGAGTAGGCCCCGCTTGCCGAGCAGGGCCTGGGACGTTGCGCAGCCACTAGCAAACGAAGCCGGGAGCCACGGCCCCGCTCGGCAAGCGGGGCCTACTCTCGTCAGCAAGCCTTTTTTCGATAACTTCGGGCGCGGACTTGCTCCCCCGCCCGGCAGCGTTTAAGATCAAAACGAGCCTGAACTTCTGCCCAATCCCCTACCGCGGGATTTTCAAAAAAATGAATGTGCGCCTGGTTGTCAAAAAAGGTGCGAACGGCAAGCGCACCATGCGCCTCAAGTCCGAGGAAACCATCGTCGGGCGTCGTCCGGATTGCGATCTGCGCATCCGCTCGTCCGAAGTGAGCCGGCGCCATTGTCTGCTCAGTTTTCAGGATGGCGTGCTGCACGTCGAAGATCTCGACAGCGTTAACGGCACCTTCCTCAACGGCACGCGCATCGCCGGCCGCAAAGTCGTGCGTCCGGGCGACCGGCTGGAAATCGGTCCGATTCAGTTCGCGGTGGAATACGAGCTGTCCCGGGAAGCAGCAGCCAGCCTGGGCCAGGATGAAGTGGAAGCGGTTGCCGTCGAAGAAGAGCTTGACGCCCTGCCGATTGCCGAGGAAGAAGGCGGCGGCGACTTCAACTTCGGCAACGAGGAGGAGCTGGACGCCTTACCCATCAGCGACGAGGACACGGAATTCGCCCAGCCCAAGGCAGCCGGGGAGGAAGTCGCCGAAGTCGCGGAAGTCGTGGAGGCCGATGACGACGAAGCCATCCCGGTTGCCGACGACATCCTCGAGGGCCGCGAGCAACTTCCCCAATCCAACGATCTGCGCGATATTCTTTCCCAGATGGACGAACCCAAGGGCAAGCGCCGTCCGAAGATGGAAGAATAAATGGTCATTCGTCATTGGTCATTAGTCATTCGCAAAGCGAATGACTAATGACCAATGACCAATGACCAATGACCCTGAATGCAGCAGTGCCCGATCGGCAGCGTTCAGCCGTGCAGACCCGCGCCGTCCACCTTCGACTGAAAATACGCCAACGTCCGCCGCAGCCCTTCTTCTCTGGCAATCTTCGGCTCCCAGCCGAGCAAGCGCCGGGCCCGCTCGATATCCGGCCGGCGCACCTTGGGGTCGTCCTGCGGCAGCGGTTTGAAAGTCACCTCACTTTTGCTCCCCGTGAGCGCCAGGATTTCATGAGCGAACTCGAGAATGGTGACTTCATGGGGGTTGCCGAGGTTGACAGGCTCGTGAAAGTCGGCGTGCAGCAGGCGGAAAATGCCTTCCACCAGGTCGGAGACATAGCAGAAGCTGCGCGTCTGCAGGCCATCCCCGTAAATGGTCAGGGGTTCGCCGCGCAGCGCCTGGCCCATGAGGTTGGGCAGCACCCGGCCGTCGTCCAGGCGCATGCGCTCGCCATAGGTGTTAAAGATGCGACAAATGCGGGTGTTGACGCCGTGATAACGATGGTAAGCCATGGTCATCGACTCGGCGAAGCGCTTGGCCTCGTCGTAGACGCCGCGCAAGCCGATGGGATTGACGTGCCCCCAGTAGTCCTCGCGCTGCGGGTGCTGTTCGGGGTCGCCATAGACCTCGCTGGTGCTGGCGAGCAGGAAGCGGGCATTCTTGAGCTTGGCCAGACCAAGGCTGTTGTGCGTGCCCAGCGATCCCACCTTAAGAGTTTGAATCGGATAGCGCAGGTAATCGACGGGGCTCGCCGGGGAGGCAAAGTGCAAGATGTTGCTGACGTCGCCGTCCATTTCCAAGGGCCGCGAGATGTCATGCTCGACAAACGAGAAGCGCCCATTGCCGCGCAGGTGCTCGAGATTGGCGGGAGTGCCGGTAATGAAATTGTCCACGCAAAAGACGTCATGGCCTTCGGCGAGGAAGCGCTCGCACAGATGGGAGCCCACAAAACCCGCGCCGCCGGTAATTACGGTTCGCGCCATCCGCTTCCCTCGGGCTGTCCGCTATAATCGACTCGCCAAAACACAATATCCTGGGCAACACTCATCAACATAGGGAAACCGCAATTGAAAATCCGTGCCATCCAGGTATGCTAGCAAAGTTTTCGCAGCCTATCCGCCCGCTGACGGTACGAGAATTGCTGCGGCGCCGGCCCCACTAACCCGACGTGCCAGCGAGGATCCCTCGCTGGCGCGTCGGGTTAGTGTGCGGCTCCGGGGCTGACAATGCTCCGATGATTTTCCGCGACCCCAGTATGAGGATCCGATGCCCGGCCGCTCCATTCGCACCTTCACTGTTCTTCCCCACCTCCCGGAGCGCCTGCAGGCGCTGCAGAAGATCGCTTACAACATGTGGTGGTGCTGGAACCATGAAGCGGTGTTCCTGTTCCGCCGCATCGATGACGATCTCTTCGACGCGCTCGAAAGCAGCCCGGTCAAGCTGCTCAGCGCCATCGACCAGTCGCGCCTGGAGCAATTGCTGCAGGATGACGGCTTCCTGGCGCACATGGATCGCGTGGAAGACGCGCTCAATCACTACATGGGCAGTCCCACCTGGTTCCAGGAATCATACCCCACGGCGCGCGATTTCCGGGTCGCCTATCTGTCCGCCGAGTTCGGCATCCATGAGAGCATCCCGATCTATTCCGGAGGCCTGGGTCTTCTGGCCGGCGACCATCTAAAGTCCGCCAGCGACCTCGGCTTGCCTCTCGTGGGCATCGGGCTCATGTACCGCGAGGGCTATTTCCGACAATACCTCAACATCGACGGCTGGCAGCAAGAGAGCTACCCGGAGAACGACTTCTTCAATCTGCCTGTCATCCCCGAAACGAAGAGCACCGGCGCGCCGATCCTGATCAGCATCCCGTTCCCCGGGCGTGAGGTGTGGGCGCGTATCTGGCGCATCCAGGTGGGGCGCATTCCTCTTTACTTGCTTGACACGAACATCAGTCAGAACAATGCCGACGACCGGCAGATCACCGGCCGGCTTTATGGCGGCGATAACGACATGCGCGTGCGCCAGGAAATGGTGCTCGGCATAGGCGGCATTCGCGCCCTGCGCGCCCTGGGAAAGATGCCGACCGTTTGCCACATGAACGAAGGCCATTCGGCCTTCTGCGGCCTGGAGCGCATTCGCGCGCTCATGGAGGAGAACAACCTGAGCTTCGCCGCGGCGCGGGAAGCCATCACCGCCGGCACCTGCTTCACCACGCACACGCCTGTGCCCGCGGGTAACGACGTCTTCCCGCCGCAGCTGGTCGATCACTATTTCTCCGCCTACTTGCCGCAATTGCGCATCGACCGCCAGGAGTTCATGGGACTGGGCCGGCAGAATCCGCGCGATGAGAACGAAGGTTTCTGCATGACGGTCCTGGCCATCCGCCTGGCCAACACCACCAATGCCGTCAGCCAGTTGCACGGGCGCGTGTCGCGCAAAATGTGGCGCGCCCTCTGGCCCGATCTTCCCGAAGCCGAGCTGCCCATTATCTCCATCACCAACGGCGTGCACACGCGCACCTGGCTGGCGCCGGAAATGGCGCAGCTTTACGATCGCTACCTGGGCGTGCAGTGGGAAGAACGGCCGACCAATTATGCCATCTGGAAGCGCGTGGACCATATCCCGGACGCGGAGCTGTGGCGCACGCACGAACGCCGCCGCGAGCGTTTGGTGGCTTTCGCCCGCACGCGTCTCAAGGCGCAGCTCAAACGCCGCGGCGCCCCGCCGGCCGAGATTGTCCGCGCCGATGAGGTGCTCGACCCGGAGGCGCTCACCATCGGTTTTGCCCGCCGCTTTGCCACCTACAAACGCGGCACCTTGATCTTCCGCAACCTGGATCGCTTGCTGGCGATCATGAACAACAAGGACCGTCCCGTGCAGCTGATCTTTGCCGGCAAGGCCCATCCGCGCGACCACGCCGGCAAGGAGCTGATCGCCGAGATCCTGCACATCGCCCGCCGCCAGGAATTCCGCCGCCGCATCGTCTGGCTGGAAAACTATGACATCCACGTAGCGCGCACGCTCGTGCAGGGCGTGGACGTGTGGCTCAACAACCCGCGACGGCCGCTGGAGGCTTCGGGCACGAGCGGCATGAAAGTGTCCTGCAACGGCGGCATCAACATGAGCATCCTCGACGGCTGGTGGGTGGAGGGCTATGCCCAGAACAATGGCTGGGCCATCGGCGCCGGCGAGGAGTATACGGATCTGAACTACCAGGACGACGTGGAAAGCCGCGCCATCTACGATCTCCTGGAGCAGGAGATCGTGCCCCTCTTTTATAATCGCGCCAGCGATGGTTTGCCGCGCGGCTGGCTGCGCGTCATGAAGCAATCGGTCGGCACCGTCTGTCCGGTTTTCAACACCAACCGCATGGTGCAGGAGTATATCGAGAAATCCTACTGGCCGGCGGCGACGCGCTACGAGCTGCTGGCCGCCAACACCTTCAAGAAGGCCGCCGAGCTGGCGCAATGGCGCAAACGGCTTGCCCAGGGCTGGTCGCAAATCCGCGTCGAAGCGGTCGATGCCAACGGCGCCGATCCCATGCAGGTCGGCAAGGAACTGGAGGTGAAAGCGCGCGTCAACCTGGGAGCGTTTTCACCCGATGAAGTGGAAGTGCAGCTTTTCCACGGCCTGGTCGACACCTTCGGCGAAATCCCCAGCCCGCGCACGGTCACCATGAGCCACAACGGCACGCACGACGGCAACAGCTGGATATTCCTCGGCAAGATCCCCTGCCGCTCCAGCGGCCAGCACGGCTTCGCCGTGCGTGTCCTGCCCAGGCATCAGAGCCTGACCAATCCGTTCGAACCGGGCCTGATTAGTTGGGGATAAGGGCCGCCCCGTCGTTTAGCCGCAATACCGTTAGTGGGTAAGGGAGAGGGCCATTCCTCTCCCTCCCCGTTGTCGCGAGAGGGTCATTTCCCTCTATTTACCGGCGTGCCCCGTTAGGGCACCGGGCGACCCCATAGCAAGAGCCCCCGAGGGGGC
>Ga0185299_10001451_pt1 | contig 45602 bp, 43 predicted proteins | sample PaiPotPPA55metaG_FD_128002 | JGI IMG/M metagenome (GOLD analysis project Ga0185299, IMG submission 128002) | Iron sulfur acid spring bacterial and archeal communities from Banff, Canada, to study Microbial Dark Matter (Phase II) - Paint Pots PPA... ... | reverse complement strand
GCCGCCCTTCTCGAAGTCGGCGATCACGACATCCGCGATCGCCGCGGCGTCGCCGTACTGCGGGGTGTCCGAGAAGCCGGACCAGGTCCCCGCTAGTTCGATACCCCGGAAGCGGTAGTACGACGCGCCCTTGCGGCCGACGACGTAGCGCACGACTTCCTTGCCCTCGTCCCGCAGCAGCGCGGCGAGTTGCTCGGCCTGCTTGATCGCGGCGCTGTTGTAGGCGCCGGCGAAGCCGCGGTCCGCGGTGATCAGCACGATCGCGGCGCGCCGCAGCTGCGGGCGCTCCCCGATCAACGGGTGCTTGGCGTTGGAGTGCGAGGCCACCGCCGACACCGCCCGGGTGATCTCCCGGGCGTACGGGGTCGATGCCGCCACGCGCTGCTGCGCCTTGACGATACGCGCGGTCGCGATCAGCTCCTGCGCGCGGGTGATCTTCTTCGTGGCGGTGACGGAGGCGATGCGCCGCCGGTAGACACGGAGTTGGGCTCCCATTGCCTCAGCCCTCCTTCCTGAACTCGGTTCGGATCACACGGATCATCGGGATCAGCCCTTCTTGACCCGGGTGATCGTCTCCTGGCCGACCTCGGTCCGGTCCAGCGGAGCGACCGGGACGTCGCCGCGCAGCAGCTGGCCGTCGGCCTTCTCGAAGCCGTCCTTGAACTCGCTGATCGAGGACTTGAGCAGGCCGAGCGTCTCGTCGGACAGCTTCGCGTCCTTCGCGGCGATGCTCTGCAGGATCTGCGGCTTCGAGGACTTGAGCCAGGCCAGGAACTCGGACTCGAAGCGGCGCACGTCCTCGGCCGGAACCTCGTCGAGCTCGCCGGACGTGCCGGCCCAGATCGAGACGACCTGGTCCTCGACCGGGTACGGCGAGTACTGCCCCTGCTTGAGCAGCTCGACCATCCGCTGGCCGCGCGCGAGCTGGGCCTTCGAGGCGTCGTCCAGGTCCGAGGCGAAGGCCGCGAAGGCCTCGAGGTCGCGGAACTGGGCCAGGTCGACACGCAGCGAGCCGGAGACCTGCTTCATCGCCTTGGTCTGCGCGGCGCCGCCGACTCGGGAGACGGAGGTGCCGACGTTGACGGCCGGGCGCACGCCGGACAGGAACAGGTCCGACTCCAGGAAGCACTGGCCGTCGGTGATCGAGATGACGTTGGTCGGGATGAACGCGGAGATGTCGTTCGCCTTCGTCTCCACGATCGGCAGACCGGTCATCGAGCCCGCGCCCATCTCGTCCGAGAGCTTGGCGCAGCGCTCGAGCAGGCGGGAGTGCAGGTAGAACACGTCGCCGGGGTAGGCCTCGCGGCCCGGCGGGCGGCGCAGCAGCAGGGACATGGCGCGGTACGCCTCGGCCTGCTTGGAGAGGTCGTCGAAGACGATCAGCACGTGCTTGCCGGCGTACATCCAGTGCTGGCCGATGGCCGAGCCGGTGTACGGGGCGAGGTACTTGAAGCCGGCCGGGTCGGAGGCCGGGGACGCCACGATGGTGGTGTACTCCAGCGCGCCGTTGTCCTCGAGCGCCTGGCGCACCGCGGCGATCGTCGAGCCCTTCTGGCCGACGGCGACGTAGATGCAGCGGACCTGCTTCTTCGGGTCGCCCGACTCCCAGTTGGCCTTCTGGTTGAGGATCGTGTCGACGCAGACCGCGGTCTTGCCGGTCTGCCGGTCGCCGATGATCAGCTGGCGCTGGCCGCGGCCGATCGGGGTCATCGAGTCGATCGCCTTGATGCCGGTCTGCAGCGGCTCGCTGACCGACTGGCGCTGCATGACGCCGGGGGCCTGCAGTTCGAGCACGCGCAGGCCCTCGGCCTCGATCGGGCCGAGGCCGTCGATCGGGGTGCCGAGCGGGTCCACCACGCGGCCCAAGAACTTGTCGCCGACCGGGGTCGAGAGGATCTCGCCGGTGCGGCGGACCATCTGGCCCTCTTCGATCTTGCTGTAGTCGCCCATGACCACGACGCCGATTTCGCGCACGTCGAGGTTCAGCGCGATGCCGAGGGTGCCGTCCTCGAACTTCAGCAGCTCATTGGTCATCGCCGAGGGCAGGCCCTCGACCTTCGCGATGCCGTCGCCGATCTCGAGGACCGTGCCGACCTCGTCTACGTTGGCGGCCGAAGGCTCGTACGAGGCGACGAAGCGCTCCAGCGCGTCCCGGATCTCCTCCGGACGGATCGTAAGCTCCGCCATCAGTGTTCCTGTCTCCTAAGTCTTCTCGGACGCCTGCGTAGTTTTCGCCGTCGCCCGCGAACTCGTCGTGGGGTACTGCTAAAGGTCTGTGAAGCTGTGTCAGGCCGCGAAGCCCCGGGAGGCCTCGGCCAGCATGGCGGCCAGCGAGCCGTCGATGAGGTCGTCGCCGATCCGGATGGTGAGGCCGCCGATGAGCTCGGGGTCGAGCTCGACGTTCAGCCGGATCTGCTTGCCGTAGCCGCGGGCCAGGATGGCCGTGAGCCGTTCGCGCTGCGCCTCGGTGAGCGGGATCACGGCCGTGACCAGCGCGGTGATGCGCTCCCGGTGGGCCGCGGCGATCGCGCTCAGTCGCTCGACGCCGTGCAGCACCGGAACGCCGCGCGGATCGGCCACCACCCGCTGGATCAGCCGCACCGCGGACGGGTTGGCCTTGCCCGCGAGCAGCGAGTCGACCAGGCCCGAGCGCTGGCGGACCGGAATCCGCTCGCTCAGACCCTGGGTGAGTTCGGGCTCGGCGGCCAGGATCCGGCCGAAGCGGAACAGGTCGTCCTCGACCGCGTCGAGGGTCCCGGCCCGCTCCGCGAGGGCCAGTTCGGCCTCCACGGACAGCTCGTCGATCGCCTCGGCCAGGTCGCGGGGCTGCGACCAGCGGCTGCGGACCAGGCCCGCGAGCAGCTCGACCGCGTTCTCGCCGACCTTGCCGCTCAGCAGCTCGGTTACCAGATCGGCCCGCGCGTCGCCGGGCCGAGCGGGGTCGGTCAGCAGCCGGCGCAGCGAGACCTCGGAGCCGAGCAGCGCCGCGATGGCGGCCAGGTCGTCCGACAGCGCGGTGACGTCGGTCGTGGGGACCCCGGTCAGGGCCGCCAGGGACTCGCGCGCCGCTTTGAGGGACTCGCGAGATGCGCCACGCATGGTCAGCCCACCTTCTGCGAGGCGCCCAGCTTGGCGTCAAGCTCGTCCAGGAAGCGGTCGATGATCCGCTCCTGCAGGGCGGCGTCTTGCGCACGCTCCCCGACGATCTTGTCGGCCAGCTCGGTCGCCAGCTTGCCGAGGTCCGCCTTGAGCACGTTGACCGCGCTGTTCCGGTCGGACTCGAGCTGAGCGTGGCCGGAGGCGATGATGGCCTCCTTCTGCGTGTTTGCCTCGCCGCGGGCCTGCTCCACCAGCGCCGCGCCGTCGGCCTGAGCCTTGGCCCGGACGTCGGCGGTGGAGTGCCGCAGGTCGGCCAGCTGCGCCTGGGCGTCAGCCTTGACCTGAGCCGCCTCGGCCTGCGCGGCCTCGGCCTGCTGCAGGCCGCCCTCGATGGCCTCGGTGCGGTCTTCCAGGGTCTTGCGGATGTTCGGCAGCAGCTTGGTCGCCAGGAAGTAGAACACGATGACGAACGCGATGATGCCGATGATCAGCTCGGACGGCTCCGGGATGATCGGGTTCTCGAGGTTGACCGACGAGTCGGCCAGGATCGAGATAGTCACGGTATTGCCTCCTTGTCGGGCAGTGGTCCGCGAGCGCCGATTTACTTGAAGACGAAGGGCATCACGATGCCGAGGAGCGCGAGCGCCTCGGTCAGCGCGAAGCCGATGAACATGTTGGTGCGGATCATGCCGGCGGCCTCGGGCTGACGGGCCATCGCCTCGACGCCGTGACCGAAGATCAGGCCGATACCGACACCCGGGCCGATGGCGGCGAGGCCGTAGGCCACGGAGCTGAGCGAGCCGGTGACGTTGTTGGTCCCGGCGAGGATCTCAACAGCAGACATTCTCAGTGTTCCTTCTGTGTGAGCCGGTGGACGGACCCACCGGTTGGCTTGGGGTTTTCGGTTGGTCTAACGCGCCGCGACTAGTGCGCGGCCTCGATGCCTTCGCCGATGTACTGGGCGGTCAGCATCGTGAAGATGTAGGCCTGCAGCGCCTGGATGCCCATCTCGAAGGCGGTCAGCACGACCACCATCACGATGGAGCCCGCGGCGAACACGGCACTCACGGTGGCGCTGGTCAGGTACCAGGTGGCCACGGTGAAGGTCAGCAGCAGCAGGTGGCCGGCGAACATGTTGCCGAACAGCCGGACCATCAGCGTGAAGGGCTGGATCAGGAAGACGCGCGCGACCTCGACGATGATCAGCAGCGGCAGCACCCAGAGCGGCACACCCTTGGGGATGATGTTCTTCAGGAACCCGAAGAAGCCCTGGTTCTTGATCGCCTGGTACCAGTACGTGAAGTAGACCATCAGCATCAGCGAGGCCGGGAACGCGATGAACCCGGTGACCGGCAGCTGCGCGATCGGGATGATCTCCATCAGGTTCAGCATCCACACCAGGAAGAACAGCGTCACCAGGAAGGGCACGAAGCGGTCGCCCTTCTTGCCGATCATCGGACGCGCGATCTGGTCGCGGATGAACAGGTAGCCGACCTCGCCGACGTTCTGGAAGCCCTTCGGCACCAGTTGCGGCTTGCGGAAGGCCATCCAGAAGAACCAGACGACCAGGCCGGCGCAGATCAGGGCGAGCAGTTCCGGCTTGTAGAAGCCGATGCCGCCGATCGTGAAGAGCGCCTTGAAATCGAAGTTGTCGAGGGACGGGGCCGGGAAGCCACAGCTGGTGCCCGCGTGGCATCCGCTGCTGGCGAGCACCGCGGTGCTCGCGATTACCGCACTCACCGGTTCACTCCTTCGGCTTTGAGCATTGGGGTCACCATCTGTCGTGGATGACTCTGACGGTATTGCGGGGGCTTTTCATCCGCCTGGGCGGGGACGCGTGGGATCAGCTGGCCCGGTCAGCTCCGTCGGCCGCCACGGCTGACCAGCCACAGCGTGTACGCCAGAGAGAGGGTCATGCCGAAGAGCACGCCGATGAGCAGCAGGATCGGGTGTCCGAGCCAACGTCCGAGAAGGTAGCCGAGACCGCCGTAGACCAGCAGCGAGGCCGCCATGTGGCCGACGATCGTCCACAGGTCGCGGTCCAACTGCCTCGCCTCGCGGCGTTCGCGCTCGACCTTCTGCTCAGCCGTTTCGAACCGATCGGGCTCAGCGGGGGGTCGGGTCGTCGGGCTCATCACCCGCACCAATACGTGCTCCGACGTGCTCACGGCACAGTTGCGCACCACGCCTGCGGCGCAGCGAGTGACCCGGACGGGCGCGGTGGCTCACCCGGGCTACGGCGTGACGGGAGCGGGTCATGACCGCGGCTCCACGTAGAGAATCTTGCTGGTGGCCATCGTCCGCACCTGCATGCCGGTCCAGACGAGCACCAGGGCGATGGCGGCGAAGCCGAACACCCGGCCGTTGAACAGCGTGGTGTCGCGGAAGCTGGACACCAGCACCGCGAGGACGACGATCTTGACAACGTAGGTACCCAGCGCGGCGCCCATCATCAGGGACGGGTTGTTCTTGGCCACGCGGTCCACCACGAAGTGCGAGACAGAGAAGAAGGCGGTAACCACGGCGAGCGCGAGCAGGGCTCCGAGCGCTCCCTTGAATCCCGAGACAGCGGCGCCGATTCCGATCGCGACAAGGCCGGCCAGTGCCGTGGGCACGGCGGACTGCCGTAGCGCGCGGACGTCTTCGGCCTGCATTTCAGTCTCCGGGGCGGTCATCGTGTGGCTGCCGGGGATTCGGCGTTACTCACTTCGTTGATCTTGGCTCAGAGGTTCGGGATCGGGGGCGCATAAGGGGGCGTGCGACTGCTCCGATCGGGTTCCTCTTCTGCTCGTGAAACCTATCACAAGTGCCGTTGCCCGTCTTCCACGGGGGCACGTGGTATGGATCACTCCACCGTACGCCCAGGTCAGGACTGGGGAGGCCGAGTATTGTCGAGCCCTGATCCAGTGTGCGCAAGCTGCCGTTCCTCGGCCGTTTCCTCGCGCGCCGCGTGACGTCCGCGCAGCTTTAGCACGGGCACCCGGCCGGCCCGGTCGTCGAGGTGCCGGCGCATCCGCGGCAGCAGCAGGCCGATGAGGCCGATGAGGGCGAAACCCATCGCGCCGAGCACGATCGGGCGGGACTGCGAGGAGACCGAGAACATCACGACGGTGAAGGAGATCAGCGCCGACCAGAAGTACATGATCAGCACCGCGCGGCGCTTGGAGTGGCCGATCTGCAGCAGCCGGTGGTGCATGTGCTCGGCGTCCGCGGAGAACGGCGAGCGCCCGGCCCTGGTGCGCCGGACCACGGCCATCACCGTGTCGGCCAGCGGCAGGGCCACCGCGCAGAAGGGCAGCACCAGAGGTAGGAAGACCGGGACCGCCTTATAGGTGGCGGTGCTCTGCGAACCGGCGGCGAACTTGAGCTGGTCCGGGTCGATCTGGCCGAAGGCCAGGATGGTGATGACGGCCAGCATCATGCCGAGCATCATCGAGCCCGAGTCGCCCATGAAGATCCGCGCCGGGGACCAGTTGTGGCACAGGAATCCCAGACACATCCCGACCAGGATCACCGAGACCATCGCGGCCGGGACGATCGTGCTGATGTCGTAGCCGTGCTGCAGCCGGTAGGCGTAGACGAAGAAGCAGCTCGCCGCGATCGCCACCATGCCAGCGGCCAGGCCGTCGAGCCCGTCGACGAAGTTGACCGCGTTGATCATGCCGACGATCAGCAGTACGGAGAAGGTGACGGCCAGGTTGGGCTCGAGGCTGACGATCCCCATGCCGGGGATGGAGATCCAGGTCAGCTGGACGCCCATCAGCACCATGATCGAGGCGGCCAGGGTCTGCCCGGCCAGCTTGATCACCGCGTCCACGCCCCAGCGGTCGTCGATGATGCCGATCACGATCAGCAGGCTCGAGCCGATCAGCAGCGCGGGCACGGTCTTGGTGCCCTGGAAGACCCAGGTCTGCATCATCGGCATCTTCGACGCGGCGAACACCGCGATCAGGAAGCCGATGTACATCCCGGCGCCGCCGAGCCGCGGGGTCGGGGTCGAGTGCACGTCCCTGGCGCGGACCGCGGTGACCGCGCCGAAGCGGATGGCACCCTCGCGCACCGGGCCGGTCACCAGGTAGGTGGTCACCCAGGCGATCATGAGGACGGCCAGATACTCGCGCATCGCGGGCTGATCGCCACCTTCCGGACCCGGGCTTCGGCTGTGCAGCTTCAGGGTAGCCGCAACGCGGCCTCCTCGCAGTCAGACGCCGTGCCCCCGCGTCCGGTTTCCGTCGTCCTCTGATACCGCGAACGGGTGTTGCGCGCGGTGCCCTATGAGTACAGCGGGAACCTCGATACAAGGTCGGCGACCTCATCCGCGATCGCCGGCTCGGGGTTGCGCACGGCACGGGCGACGAGGTTGGCGATCACCTTCATCTCCGGCTCGCGCATGCCCTGGGTGGTGACGGCGGCGGTGCCGACCCGGATGCCCGAGGAGAGCATCGGCTTGGCGGTGTCATAGGGGACGGCGTTGCGGTTGAGCACGATGCCCGCCCGCTCGCAGCGCTGCTCGGCCTCGCGCCCGTTCACGCCGCGGCCGGCGGCGATGTGGATGCCGCGCAGATCCAGCAGCGCCAGGTGCGTGTCCGTGCCGCCGGAGACGGGGCGCATGCCCTCCTCGGCCAGCGCGGAGGTCAGCGCGCGGCAGTTGGCGACGACCTGGTGGCTGTACGCGGCGAACTCGGGGGTGGCCGCCTCGCCGAAGGCCACCGCCTTTGCCGCGACCGCGTGCATCAGCGGACCACCCTGGGCAAAGGGGAACACGGCCCGGTCGATCGCGTCGGCGAACTCGGCCTTGCACAGGATCGCGCCGCCGCGCGGGCCGCGCAGGGTCTTGTGCGTGGCGATGGTGACGACGTCGGCGTGCGGGATCGGCGAAGGCACCGCTCCCCCGGCCACCAGACCGGCGATGTGCGCGGCGTCCACCAGGAGATAGGCGCCGACCTCGTCGGCGATCTGCCGGAAGGCGGCGAAGTCGATCAGCCGGGGGTACGCGGTGGCCCCGCAGATGATCAGCCGCGGCCGGTGCGCCCGGGCCAGCTCGCGTACCCGGTCGTAGTCGATCAGCTCGGTGTCCTCGCGGACCGGGTAGCCGATCGCCTGGAACCAGGTGCCGGAGAAGTTGCCCGGCGAGCCGTGCGTCAGGTGGCCGCCGTGCGGCAGGGCCATGGCCAGCACCCGGTCGCCCGGATGCAGCAGGGCCGCGTAGACCGCGAGGTTGGCGGACGCGCCGGAGTGCGGCTGCACGTTGGCGTGCTGGGCGCCGAACAGGTCGCGGGCCCGCTCGATGGCGAGCCGCTCGGCCCGGTCCACCTCGGCGCAGCCGCCGTAGTAGCGCCGCCCCGGGTAGCCCTCCGCGTATTTATTGGAGAGCACCGAGCCGAGCGCCGCGAGCACCGCCGGGGAGGTCGGATTCTCGCTGGCGATCAGCTGCAGGGTGCCGCGCTGGCGTTCGACCTCGTCCAGGACGATCGCCGCGATCTGCGGATCCGTCCGGACGAGGGCGCCGAAGTCCGGGCCGTAGAAGGGCGCGGACGAGCGCGTGGCAGTGGGGGCGGGAGCGGCGACAGCGGCCATCAGGACCACGCTCCTAGCTGGGGAACCGGGGGAGGGATTCGGTTACCTGACCACAGTAGGCGTGTGTCGCCGATCTGGCACTAGGACGCGGCCGGGCAAAGGTCGCCGCCCGTTCACGAACGGCTCACGAACCGGCGCGCGCGGAGCGTGACCGGAGGGGCACCCTCCGGATACACGGAAAGAGACACACTACCTCTAGCCCATTACCAATACACTCTCTGTGATAAATGATGATGAAATTGATACCCTCCGTCATATTGTTATCACTGCCAGTTGATGTGATCCTGCACACGTACTTCTAAATTTGAATTCCGGCTGAAGACCTGTTTACCGTCGATGACGTCCGGCATACCGGGCACCGTGATCGAAGACGCCGAATCCAGCCCGTCGATCACGGCAACCAAACCCTTTTGGGGCTGGAGCGGAGGACCCATCTTCCGCCGTGGCACCGGAGCTTTTCCGGCGGACCGCGGCTTGGGGTGAATCCTCCTGGAGACGAAGGTCTTTGAGGTGGTAGGGCTACTTTCCGGCCCGAATCCGACAGCTCACTTCGCAGGCGTGGGAGAGGAAAAAGACTTCAGCATGCCCAAGCACGCCCTGCCTTCCAAGTCCTTCACCCGCCGCGCCGTCGCCACCGCCGCCATCGCCGGCGCCGCCATCGCGATTCCGGTCGCCATGGCCGGCTCCGCCTCCGCTGACTCCGTGAACTGGACCGCCATCGCCAACTGCGAGTCCTCCGGCAACTGGGCCGCGAACACCGGCAACAGCTTCTACGGCGGCCTGCAGTTCACCGAGTCCACCTGGCTCGCCTACGGCGGCGGCGCGTACGCCTCGTACGCCTACGAGGCCTCCGAGGCCGACCAGATCACCGTGGCCGAGGCCGTCCTGGCCGGCCAGGGCATCGGCGCGTGGCCGGTCTGCGGCGCCGACGGTGAGTCCAGCACCACCTACACCGGCACCAACACCACCGGCTCGTCCTCGGCGTCCAGCACCTCGGACTCGAGCACCAGCGGCTCGTCCTCCTCGGACAACTCGTCGGACAACTCGTCCTCGAGCTCGGACAACTCCTCGACGTCGTCCTCCAGCAGCTCGGACACGTCCTCCTCCTCGAGCACCAGCTCGGCCAGCGGCAGCTACACCGTGCAGTCCGGCGACACCCTGTCGACGATCGCCGCCAAGGAGGGCATCTCCGACTGGCACACGCTGTACACCGACAACGAGTCCACCGTCGGCTCGAACCCGAACCTGATCTACCCGGGCCAGGTGCTCAAGCTCGGCTGAAACCGAGTCACCCACACGCGCTAGCCATTGGGCCGTATCGAGCGTGTGAACGATCATCCGATTTCCCGGACGCCCGCGCGTCCGGGATTTCGGCGTTCCCGAAATTCCCGCGAGAATATTCAAGAATGCGAAATCGCCCCCGGTCGCAGAGACCGAGGGCGACTTCGACGCGCCGGGAATGCCTTCTTCAGCGGGTCAGATTCGAGGCCACCTTGGCGATCTCCTCGAAGGTCAGCGCGCCCTCGCGCAGCAGCTTCGGCGCGTCACCGGTCAGGTCCACGATCGAGGACGGCACATTGTCCGCCGTCGATCCACCGTCCAGGTACACGTCCACGGAGGTGCCGAGCTGATCCTGCGCCTCGGAGGCGGTGGTCGCCGGGGCGTGCCCGGTCTTGTTGGCCGAGGAGACGCCGAGCGGTCCGGTCTGGGTCAGCAGCTCGATCGCCACCGGGTGCAGCGGCATCCGCAGCGCGACGGTGCCGCGCGCGTCGCCGAGATCCCACTGCAGCGAGGGCTGGTGCCGGGCGACGATCGTGAGCGCGCCGGGCCAGAAGGCGTCCACCAGGTCCCAGCCGTTCTCCGGGAACTTCGAGACCAGCCCGTGCAGCGTGCTCGGCGAGCCGACCAGCACCGGGACCGGCATGTCCCGGCCGCGGCCCTTTGCCGCGAGCAGCGCGGCGATCCCGCTGCTGGAGAAGGCGTCGGCGCCGATGCCGTAGACGGTGTCGGTCGGCAGCACGATCAGGTCGCCCCGGCGGATCGTCGAGGTGGCCTCGCGCAGCCCGATCGCCCGCTGGTCCGGCTCGGCGCAGTCGTAGCGGCGGCTCACGGTCTCTCGCCCTCCAAAGGAAGAAAGTTGACAGGCTTGGCTAGGGACGCTGCCCGTCTTTGCGGGCGGTGAAGAAACGAGGCCGGCCGGTCAGGTCGCGGTAGTCGCCCGCCTCGACCCAGCCGAACTCCTCGAGGAAGATCCGCTGCACGGCGCCGCCCTGCTGGTCGGAGTGCTCGACGGCCAGCCAGCGGCCAGGACGCAGCAGCCGGTACGCCGTGCGCTCAAGGGCGCGAATCATGTCAAGGCCGTCCTCGCCGGAGAACAGGGCCAGCTCGGGGTCGTAGTCGCGGGCCTCGGTGGCCACGTACTCCCACTCGGTCAGCGGGATGTACGGCGGGTTCGTGATGACCAGGTCCACCTGGCCGTTCAGCTCGGCCAGCGCCGTGCGCGCGTCCGCCTGGTGCAGGATCACCCGGCTGCCCTCGACGTTGCGGCGGGTCCAGGGCAGCGCCTCGTCCGAGAGCTCCACCGCGTGCACCCGGGCCCGCGGCACCTCCTGCGCTATGGCCAGCGCGATCGCCCCGGAACCCGAGCACAGGTCGACGATCAGCGGCTCGGCGATGTCCAGCTCGCGCAGCCGGTCGATCGCCCAGCCGACCATGACCTCGGTCTCCGGCCGCGGCACGAAGACCCCGGGGCCGACGGCCAGCTCCAGGTAGCGGAAGTACGCGCGGCCGGTGATGTGCTGCAGCGGCTCGCGGTTCTCCCGCCGGGCCACCGCCTCCCAGTAGCGCGCGTCGAAGTCGCGGTCCGGCACGGTGTGCAGCCGTCCCCGGGTGACGCCGTGCGTCCAGGCCGCGAGCTCCTCGGCATCCGCGCGCGGCGAGTCCACCCCGGCCTCGGCCAGCCGGGCGGCCGCGAGCGCGACCTCCGACAGGAGAAGGTTCAGACCCGGCGGCGGCGCCTGGGTCTCGGAGGGGGTGGACATGGCCCGCTCAGTCCCCCTGTCCGGCGAGCTTCGCGGCGAGATCCGCGTCCACGCAGGACTGGATCACCGCGTCGAGGTCCCCGTCGAGCACCTGGTCGAGGTTGTACGACTTGAAGCCGGTGCGATGGTCGGAGAGCCGGTTCTCCGGGAAGTTGTAGGTGCGGATGCGCTCGGAGCGGTCCATCGAGCGGATCTGGCTCCTGCGCACGTCCGAGGCCTCCTTCTCGGCCTCCTCCTGGGCGAAGGCGAGCAGTCGCGCGCGCAGGATCCGCATCGCGGACTCCTTGTTCTGCAGCTGCGACTTCTCGTTCTGGCAGGAGACGACGACGCCGGTGGGCAGGTGCGTGATGCGCACCGCGGAGTCGGTGGTGTTGACCGACTGGCCGCCGGGCCCGGAGGAGCGGAACACGTCGATCCGCAGGTCGTTCGCGTTGATCTCGACGTCCACCTCCTCGGCCTCGGGCAGCACCAGCACGCCGGCCGCGGAGGTGTGGATCCGGCCCTGGGACTCGGTGACCGGCACGCGCTGCACCCGGTGCACGCCGCCCTCGTACTTGAGCCGGGCCCAGATGCCCTCGCCGGGCTGCGGGGTGCCGCGCCACTTGACGGCCAGTGAGACATCCTTGTAGCCGCCGAGATCCGAGTCGGTGGACTCGATCAGCTCGGTCTTCCAGCCCTGGCGCTCGGCGTAGCGCAGATACATCCGCAGCAGGTCGCCGGCGAACAGCATCGACTCCTGGCCGCCCTCGCCCGCCTTGACCTCGAGGATGACGTCCTTCTCATCCAGCGGGTCGCGCGGGATCAGCAGCTCCTGCAGCCGGTGCTCGAGCTCGCTCTTGCGGGTCTGCAGCGCGGGCAGTTCCTCGGCGAAGGACGGGTCCTCGGCGGCGAGCTCGCGCGCGGCCTGCATGTCCTCGCTGTTGGCCTGGTACGCCCGATAGGCCTCGGCGATCGGGCCGAGCTCCGCGTAGCGCTTGCCCAGCTTGCGGGCCAGACCCTGGTCGGTGTGGACCGCGGGATCGGCCAGGCGCGCCTCGAGCTCCCCGTACTCGACGAGCAGTTCCTCAACGGCTTCGAACACCTGCGGTCCACTGCCTTTCCTAAGCGGTCCTTCGCTGGTCCGACCAGCGGGTCACCGGCCGATCCGGCCGGATACGCGAGACGGCGCCAGCGCGGCGGGGTGTGCACACCCGCAGCGCCGACGCCGTCGGACGCGCTACTTCTTCTTGCCGAAGCGCGCCTCGAACTTCGCGACCCGGCCGCCGGTGTCGAGGATGCGCTGCTTGCCCGTGTAGAACGGGTGGCAGGCCGAGCAGGTGTCCGAGCTGATCTTGCCGCTGGTCGCGGTCGATCGCGTCACGAACGAGTTGCCACAGGCACAGGTCACGGTCGTGACCAGGTACTCGGGGTGGATACCGGGCTTCATGTCGCTCCTAGTTGTCTCAGTGGCCGCCGGGTCGTCTCCGCGGGAGCGCGGGACGGGAACCGGGACCGACGTACCATCCTACAACGGCGGGCGGCTGGGTATTCCCAACCTCCCGCCGTCGGAAACCGCCTACTGCTGTTACTCGCCGCCGCCGGGCGCGGTCTTCTGAATCGTCATCAGGAACTCGGCGTTCGACTTGGTCTTCTTCATCCGGTCCAGCAGCAGCTCCATGGCCTGCTGCTGGTCCAGCGCGTGCAGCACCCGCCGGAGCTTCCAGATGATCGCCAGCTCCTCGGCGCCCAGCAGGATCTCCTCCTTGCGGGTGCCGGACTGGTCGACGTCCACGGCCGGGAAGATCCGCTTGTCGGCCAGGCGACGGTCCAGCTTGAGCTCCAGGTTGCCGGTGCCCTTGAACTCCTCGAAGATCACCTCGTCGGCCTTGGAGCCGGTCTCCACCAGCGCCGTGGCCAGGATGGTCAGCGAGCCGCCGTTCTCGATGTTGCGCGCGGCGCCGAAGAAGCGCTTCGGCGGGTAGAGCGCGGTCGAGTCCACACCGCCGGACATGATCCGGCCGGAAGCGGGGGCGGAGAGGTTGTAGGCACGGCCGAGCCGGGTCATCGAGTCGAGCAGGACGACGACGTCCTGGCCCAGCTCCACCAGCCGCTTGGCCCGCTCGATGGCGAGCTCGGCGACGATGGTGTGGTCCTCGGCGGGGCGGTCGAAGGTGGAGGCGATGACCTCGCCCTTGACCGAGCGCTGCATGTCGGTGACCTCTTCGGGGCGCTCGTCCACGAGCACGACCATGAGGTGCACTTCCGGGTTGTTGGTGGTGATCGCGTTGGCGATCGACTGCAGCACCATCGTCTTGCCGGCCTTGGGCGGCGAGACGATCAGACCGCGCTGGCCCTTGCCGATCGGGGCGACCAGGTCGATGATCCGGTTGGTCAGCTTGCCCGGCTCGGTCTCCAGGCGCAGCCGATCCTGCGGGTAGAGCGGCGTCAGCTTGTTGAAGTCCGGACGCTGGGAGACCTGCTCGGGGGGCAGGCCGTTGATCGAGTCGAGACGGACCATGGCGTTGAACTTCTCCCGGCGCTCGCCCTCGTGCGGCTGCCGCACGGCGCCGACGATCGCGTCACCCTTGCGCAGGCCGTAGCGGCGCACCTGGGCGAGCGAGACGTAGACGTCGTTCGAGCCCGGCATGTAGCCGGTGGTGCGCACGAAGGCGTAGCTGTCGAGCACGTCCAGGATGCCCGCGATCGGGATCAGGACGTCGTCCTCAGCGAACTGCGGCTCGGGAACGTTGCTCTGCTGCTGCTGGCCGCCGCCCTCGAACTCGCGCCCGCGACGGCCGCGGCCGCGCTCGCGGAACCGGCGATTGCCGTCCTCGCCGCCGCCCTGGTTGTCGTTGCGGTTGCTCGGGCCGCTGCTCTGCTGCTGGTTGCCGCCACCGCCGCTGCTGCTGCGGCCCTCGCGGTTGCCCTGGCCCTGGCCGTCCCGGCCGTCGCGGCCGCGCCGGCGGTCCCGCTCGCGCTCGCGGCGCGAGGGGCGGCCGTCGCTGCTCTGCTCGGCCGGGGCGCCGCCCTGCTGGGCCTGCGGCGCGCGCTCGGCGGCCGGGGCCTCGGCCTGAGCCTGCGCCGGGGCCTGCCCACGGGTCTCAGTCTGGCTCCGCGTCTCGGTACGGCTGTGGGCACCGGTCTCGGTCTGCCCCGCGGCCGGGGCCTCGGTCGCCTGCACGGCGACGGCCGCGGGCTGCGCGGCCTGCTGCCGGGTCCGGCGGCTCGGCTGCTGGGCCGGGGCGTCGATCTGGGTCTGCACCGGGGCCTCGGCGCGCTGCTGCTCGGGGATCCGCTGCGGCGGGGCCGACTGCGGAGCCGAGGCGGCGCGGCGGCCGCGGGTGCGCTCACGGGCCGGGGCGGCCTCCTGCTGCGGGGCGGCGTCCTTGGGCTCCGCGCCCTTGGGCTCGGCGGCACTGGGCTCGGCGGTCTTCTTGGCCGCGGAGTTCTTGGGCGCGGCGTCCTTGGCCGCGGTGCCCTTGCCGCGGGAGGAGGTCTCCCGCGGGCCACCCGCGACTACGTCGCCCGACTGCACACCGCCGGCTTGCCGTTGCTCGATCGCCTCGATCAGGGCGCTCTTGGGCATCCGAGTCACGCCCTTCACGCCGAGTTCTACGGCCTTGAGCCGCAGCTCGGGCAGCAGCAGGGCGGCGAGGCCCGAGCCGCCGCCGGTGGAACGGCGACGTGCGGTGGTCAGTTCGGTGGTATCGCTCACGAAGGGTCCTTCCCTGGAGCGGGCGCCGGGCGGCTTGCTGGCCGGAACGGCGACCGGTCGTGCCCCCGGGGTCCGCGCGAAACGGGTCGGCCGGGTGGCAATGGGTTGAGAGGCCTGGCCGTCAGCGGGGTTGTCCGGGGCGGCGGCGCGACGCGACCGCGCGCACGGGACGACCGTGACGGGACTGCCAGGAGGAGGGGGCAAAGGTGTTCAACCACCCGACGGAAACGGTGGCTGTCATGGGTCCTGGTGAAGGAACCCGGCCAGCCTGCGTACCGCCGCGAACACCCGTTGCGGCTACCAGACTAACACTTTCTCGCCAAAGTGGCATTCCCCACCTTCCGTGCTCGCGAAGTTTCGCTGGGCTCGGCCGCTCACCCGTCCCGCCGACCGGCTTCGTCAGCCCCGTCGACGACCACCCCAACGGCCGCTACCGGGATCGCCGAGGCGCGCCACGCGGGGCCGTCCGGCTCTGGATTTCCGCTGCGAGCATACTCCGCCGCCCTGAGCGCCGGTGCGCCAGCCACGCCGAAGGCCAGCACCGAGGGCCCGGCCCCGGAGACCACGGCCGGATGTCCGTCCGCGCGCAGCCGCGCGATCAGCCCCGCGCTGCCCTCCATCGCGGGCGCCCGGTACCCCTGGTGCAGCCGGTCCTCGGTGCCCGCGAACAGCAGTTCCCTGCGTCGCAGAGGATTGAGGCCCGGCGCGGTCAGGGCGAGCGCCAGCAGCCCGGAGCGGCCCGCGTTGAAGGAGGCGTCCTCGTGCGGCACGTCCTTGGGCAGCAGGCCGCGGGCCACGTGCGTGGAAAGGGGCTGCGAGGGCACGAAGAGCACCGCTGAGACCCCGTCAGCCGGGTCCAGCCTGAGCACGTCCACCCCGTCGTCCTGCTGCCAGGCGGTGGTGAACCCGCCGACGAGGCAGGGCGCGACGTTGTCCGGATGCCCCTCGAGCTCGTTCGCCAGGTCCAGCGCGGCGTACGCGTCGAGGATCAGCTCCCCGTCCGCGACCAGGGCCCGGGCGGCCATGATGCCGGCGCAGATCGCCGCCGAGGAGGAGCCGAGCCCGCGGCCGTGCGGGATCCGGTTGACACAGCGCACCCGCAGCCCCGGCGCGGGCGCGTCAAGACGGGCGAGGGCCGCTCGCAGGGATCTGACGATCAGATGTTGCTCGTCGACCGGCAGCTCGCCGGCGCCCTCGCCCTCGATGACGACCTCGAGCCCGGACTCGACGACCTCGACGGTCACCTCGTCGCGCAGCTCCAGCGCGAGGCCGAAGGCGTCGAAGCCGGGGCCCAGGTTGGCGCTCGTGGCCGGCGGACGCACGGTCACCGGCCCCGGGCGAAAGCGCGGATCCAGGGTCACGCGAGCCCCAGCGCCCCGGCCGCGCTGACGGTGTCGAAGGCGACCTTCGGCGGCCGCGGGGCGCCGTTGATGGCCCAGTCCGCGTCCTTGAGCCCGTTGCCGGTGACGGTCACGGTGATCCGCTGGCCAGGGTCGAGCCGGCCCTCCTCGGCCAGCTTGAGCAGCCCGGCCACGCCCGCGGCGCTGGCCGGCTCGACGAACACGCCCTCCTGGGCTGAGAGCAGCCGGTAGGCGGAGAGGATCTGACGGTCGGTCACCGCCTCGATCAGGCCGCCGGAGTCGTCCCGGGCGGCGATCGCCAGGTCCCAGGAGGCCGGGTTGCCGATCCGGATCGCGGTGGCCACCGTCTGCGGGTTGGCCACCGGGCCGCCGCTGACGAACGGGGCCGCGCCCGCCGCCTGGAAGCCGAACATCCGCGGCCGCCGGGTGGCGATCCCGTCCTTCGCGTACTCCGAGTAGCCCATCCAGTAGGCCGAGATGTTGCCCGCGTTGCCCACCGGCAGCACGTGGATGTCGGGGGCGTCGCCGAGCGCGTCGACGATCTCGAAGGCGGCGGTCTTCTGCCCGGCGAGCCGGTCCGGGTTGACCGAGTTGACCACGGCCACCGGGTACTTCTCGCCGAGCTCGCGCACCATCGTCAGGCAGTCGTCGAAGTTGCCCTCGACCTGCAGGATCCTCGCCCCGTGGGCGAGCGCCTGGCTGAGCTTGCCCATGGCGATCTTGCCGTCCGGGATCAGCACCGCGCACATCATCCCGGCGCGCACCGCGTAGGCCGCGGCCGAGGCGCTGGTGTTGCCGGTCGAGCCGCAGATCACGGCCTTGGCCCCGGCCTCCGCGGCCTTGGAGATGGCCATGGTCATGCCGCGGTCCTTGAAGGATCCCGTCGGGTTCATGCCCTCGACCTTGAGGTAGACCTCGCAGCCGGTCAGCTCGGAGACCTTCTGGGCGGGAACCAGCGGCGTGCCGCCCTCGCCGAGCGTCACCACCGGGGTCGCGGCCGTCACCGGGAGCCGGTCCCGGTACTCCTCGATCAGCCCGCGCCACTGGCGCCCGATGCCCCGCTCGGCCTGCCCGGTCATGATGAGCTCTCCTCCTGCTGGCGTGCCTTCACTTCATTCTCCTTCGACACGCATCACCGAGGCGACGGCGCGCACCGTGGACATCGCCCGCAACTGCTCCACCGTGCTGCTGAGCGCCGCGTCGGTGGCCGAGTGCGTGGCCACCACGAGGCGCGCGTCCTGGCCGCTGCCGGACTGGCGGACCGTCTGGATGGACACGTCGTGCTGCGCGAAGATCAGCGCGACCTGCGCCAGCACGCCCGCCTTGTCGTCCACGTCCAGCGAGATGTGGTAGCGGGTGACCGACTCGCCCATCGCGCCCACCCGCAGGTCGGCGTACGCGGTCACGCTCGGCGCCTTGCCGCCGTTGACCCGGTTGCGGCACACGGCCACCAGGTCGCCGAGCACCGCGCTCGCGGTCGGCGTGCCGCCGGCACCGGGGCCGTAGAACATCAGCTGCCCGGCCGCCTCGGACTCGACGAAGACCGCGTTGTACGCCTCGCGCACCCCGGCCAGCGGGTGCGAGCGCGGGATCATCGCCGGGTGCACCCGCGCGGTGACCGACTCGCGGGCCTTGTCCACCTCGCAGATCGCCAGCAGCTTGACGACCGAGCCCATCTCCCGGGCCGAGGCCACGTCGGAGGCGGTCACGTGGGTGATGCCCTCGCGGTAGACGTCCGCGGCGGTCACCTTCGTGTGGAAGGCGAGGGAGGCGAGGATCGCGGCCTTGGCGGCGGCGTCGAAGCCCTCGATGTCCGCGGTCGGGTCGGCCTCGGCGTAGCCCAGCTCGGTGGCCTCGTCCAGCGCCTCGTCGAAGCCGGCGCCGGTGGAGTCCATCCGGTCCAGGATGAAGTTGGTGGTCCCGTTGACGATGCCGAGCACCCGCTCGACCTTGTCGCCGACCAGGGACTCGCGCAGCGGGCGCAGCAGCGGGATCGCCCCGGCCACGGCCGCCTCGTAGTAGAGGTCCACGCCGAACTTGTCGGCCGCCGCGTGCAGCTCGGCGCCGCGCTCTGCCAGCAGCGCCTTGTTCGCGGTGACCACGCTCGCGCCGTTCTCCATGGCGCTCAGGATCAGGCTGCGCGCGGGCTCGATGCCGCCGATGACCTCGATGACCACGTCGTTGTCCGGCCGCGCCGCGAGCTCGCGGGCGTCGGTGGTGAACAGGGCGGGATCGACCGGGAGGTTGCGGGCGCGGGCCGGGCGGCGGACCGCGATGCCGGACAGCTCCACCGGGGAGCCGATCCGGGCGGCCAGGTCGGTGGCCGTCGTCGTCATGAGCCGGGCCACCTCGGAGCCGACGACCCCGCACCCCAACAACGCCACTTTGAGTGGGCGCTCGCTCATGATGAAGAACCTCTCGTATCAAGCGTGTGTCGGACCAGTCTCACCTGTCGGTCGCCGGAAGTCCCTCGACGTCCAGTGGGTGAGACCGTAAGTTTTACGGTCTCGTCGGCTGTTTTCAACCGAGATCCAGTGCCAGCAGATCCTCCTCGGTCTCCCGGCGCACCAGCACCCGCTCGGCGCCGTCGGCCACCGCGAGCACCGGCGGCCGCAGCGCGTGGTTGTAGTTGGAGGCCATCGAGCGACAGTACGCTCCGGTCGCGGCGACGGCGAGCAGGTCGCCGGTCACGACGTCCGCGGGCAGCCAGACGTCCTTGACCACGATGTCGCCGGACTCGCAGTGCTTGCCGACCACGCGCGCGAGCATCGGCTCGGCCTCAGAGCTGCGGGATGCGAGGACGCAGGTGTACGCGGCGTCGTACAGCGCGGTACGGATGTTGTCGCTCATCCCGCCGTCCACCGACACATAGGTGCGCAGGCCCTCGAGCGGCTTGATCGTGCCGACCTCGTAGAGCGTGATCCCGGGCGGACCCGAGATCGCGCGGCCCGGCTCGACCGTGACCCGCGGCGTGGGCAGGCCGTAGCCGAAGCACTCGCGGGCGACGATCGCCTTGAGCGCGGCCACGATGCTGAACGCGTCCTGCGGGTCGTCCTCGCTGGTGTACGCGATGCCGAGGCCGCCGCCGAGGTCGATCTCGGGAAGCGCGATCCCGTGCTCCTCGCGGATCGCGGCCAGCAGCCCGACGGAGCGGTGGGCTGCGGTCTCGAACCCGGCGGTGTCGAAGATCTGCGAGCCGATGTGCGAGTGCAGCCCGACGAGCTCGAGCGCGCCGCGGTGCTTAAGCACGCGTCGTACCGCCTCGGCGGCCTCACCGCCCGCGAGCGAGAAGCCGAACTTCTGATCCTCGTGCGCGGTGGCGATGAACTCGTGCGTGTGCGCCTCGACGCCGACCGTCACCCGGACCATCACGTGCGCGACGGTCCCATGCTCGGCGGCGAGGCCGGCCAGCCGGTCGATCTCCTGATGCGAGTCCACGACGAAGCGGCCGACCCCGGCCGCGAGCGCGCGGGAGAGCTCGGCGACCGTCTTGTTGTTGCCGTGGAAGGTGATCCGGTGCGCCGGGAAGTCCGCGGCCAGCGCGATGAGCAGTTCGCCGCCGGAGCACACGTCGAGGCCGAGCCCCTCCTCGGCGGCCCAGCGGGCCACGGCCTTGGACAGGAAGGACTTGCCCGCGTAGTGCACCGGAGGCTCATCGCGGTCGAAGCCGCCGAACGCGGCCAGCCAGGTCTTCGCGCGGCGCCGCCAGTCGGCCTCGTCCAGCACGTAGGCCGGCGTGCCCTGACGCTCAGCCAGTTCGCGCACGCCCAGGCCGCCGAGCGTGAGCTGGCCGGACTCCTCGTCCCGGGCCGCCGTGATCGGCCAGACCTTGGGGTCGAGCGCGTTCAGGTCGGCGGGCGGCGCGCCGACCCCGCTCGACGGCAGGACGTCGGCGTACCGCGGCCCGGCCGGATGCGCGGCTCGGCTCATGACTGGATCCTTTCGATGCTGCTCGCTATCAAAATTCGCCTACATCCGCTCGGGCGCGCTCACGCCGAGCAGCTCGAGCCCGTTCGCGATCACCGTCTGCGTCGCCTCGGCCAGCCACAGCCGGGCGCGGGTCAGCTCGGCGGGCACCATGATGTCGCCCTTCGGCAGAATCCGGCACTCGTCGTAGAAGCGGTGGTACACGCCCGCCAACTTCTCCAGATACCGCGCCACCCGGTGCGCCTCGCGAAGCTCCCCCGCCTCCGCAATGATCCGCGGGAACTCGCCGAGCAGGCCCAGCAGATCGTTCTCCTTCTCGTGGCTGAGCAGCCCCGGCTTGAAGTCCTCGGCCGAGCCCTTGTCGATGCCCATCTCGGCGGCGTTGCGGGTCACCGAGCACATCCGCGCGTGCGCGTACTGGATGTAGTAGACCGGGTTGTCGGTCGACTGGCGGGTCAGCAGGTCGATGTCAAGCGTGATGTTCGAGTCGGTCGACTGGCGCACCAACGCGTACCGGGCCGCGTCCACGCCGATCCACTCGACGACGTCGTCGATGGTGATGATGTTCCCGGCCCGCTTCGACATGCGGACCTCTTCGCCGTCCTTGAGCATCTTCACGAACTGCCCGATCAGGACCTCGATGTCCTTCTCCGGATCGGCACCCGCGCAGGCGACGATGGCCTTCAGCCGGCCGACGTACCCGTGGTGGTCAGCGCCCAGCAGGTAGATCGCCGGCGAGAACCCACGGTCCCGCTTATCCAGGAAATAGGCCGCATCGCTCGCGAAGTACGTCGTCTCCCCGGTCGAACGCACCAACACCCGATCCCGGTCATCCCCGAAGTCGGTCGTCCGCAGCCAGACAGCCCCGTCCTTCTCAAAGACGTGCCCCTGCTCACGCAGCCGGTCCAACGCCCGATCCACCGCCCCCGAATCGTGCAGGGACTTCTCCGAGAACCACACGTCGAAGTGCGTGCCGAAGTCCTCGGTCGACTTCTTGATCTGAGCGATCATCAGCCGCAGCCCGGTCTCGCGGAAGACCTCAAGCTGCTCGTCTTCCGGCAGTTCGGTGACGTCCGGCCGCTCCTTGACGATGTCCGCCGCGATATCGCTGATGTACTCGCCGACGTACCCGTCCTCCGGAGCGGGCTGACCGTGCGCCGCGGCTTTCAGCGACGCCGCGAACTTGTCGATCTGCGTCCCGGCATCGTTGATGTAGTACTCGGAGGTGACCTCGGCGCCGCCAGCGCGCAGGATCCGGGCCAGCGAGTCCCCGACGGCGGCCCAGCGCACGCCGCCGATGTGGATCGGGCCGGTCGGGTTGGCCGAGATGAACTCGAGGTCGATGTTCTGCCCGGCGAACGTGTCGGTGCGGCCGTACTCAGCGCCGGCGAGCACGATGGTCCGCGCGAGCTCCCCCTGCACCGCCGTGTCGAACATGACGTTGATGAACCCGGGCCCGGCGATCTCGGCGGACTTGATACCCGCCACCTCCGCCAACTTCGGCGCGATCAACTCGGCAATCGCACGCGGCGGCCGCCCGGCGGGCTTAGCCAACTGCAACGCGACATTGGTCGCATAATCGCCGTGGTCGCGGTTCTTCGGCCGCTCGACGGTGACCTCGAGCGAAGCCAGGACGTCGGCGGGCAGGGCAAGCTCCCCGGCGTCCATGGTGGAGCGGATCGCGGCGAGCACGGTGGCGGAGAGTTCGGCGGGGGTCACGGGTCAAGGCTACGGGACCGCCCCGGCCCCGCCCCAATCCAGACCGGCACGCGGACGCCAAAGCCCGACCGCGTACGCCGCCGCGATAACTTTTCCTACCTTCGACCGTTCTGCGACCGTCCCGGCCCGCCCGCCCCGCCCGCACGACGCGGCGGCAGCGGCTCCTCCCCCGCGTCCAGGATCTCCAGGATGCGCCGCAGCTCCGTCTGCTCCGCCGTCCCGAGCTTGGCGAACAACTGCTCGGCCGCCTCCGCGCGCATCCGGCCGACCCGGCTGAGCACGTCCTCGCCCGCCTCGGTGAGCACCACGATCGTGGCCCGCCGGTCCGTCGGATCGTTCTGCCGCGCGACGAACCCGGCGGCCTCGAGCGTGTCCACCATGGACGTGATGGAGCGCGGCACGACCTCGAGCGCCTGAGCCAGATCCGCCATCCGCGGACGCTCATAGCGCGAGATCACCCGCAGCGCGCGGGCCTGCGCCTCCGTGAGCCCGAACTCGTCATAGGAGGGCGCGGAGCGACGCCGGATCCGGTGCGCGGTACGCAGGTAGAGCTCGGCCAGGCTCGGCTCGCCCGTGGCCGGAGCCGGAGGTGCCGGCGAGCCGGCCGTTTCCGGCGGCGTGGCTGCTGATTCGTGGTCGAACACTAGGGTCATGGTCACACAGTCTATTTGTAAGAGCCGTCTGCACGAGAGGGGGGAGCAGAAAAAGCTGAAGCTTGACTTAAGACGGCCGACCTTACCGTACGGACCAACTCTGCGGGATCGAAGGGTTTGGTGAGGTAGGCCTGCACCCCGAGCTCCCGCCCCCGGGCCAGGTCGCTCTCCTGCGCACAGGCCGTCACCATGACGACAGGCAGCGTGCGTGTCGCCGGCGCCCCGCGCAGCCGAGCGAGCGTAGCGAACCCGTCAAGCCGCGGCATCACGACGTCCAACGTGATGGCGTCGGGCTGCACGGACTCGAGCCGGGAGAGGCAGTCCATCCCGTCCTCCGCGAGATGCACCTCAAACCCCTCGAGTTCCAGATTCACCGCGATCAGCTGCCGGATGACTTCGTTGTCGTCGACCACGAGCACCCGCGGCCGCCGCCCCGCCCCGGCGGAAGGCTGCAGCTCAGCGGTAACGTCGGGTTCGGGGGAAGGCGTGGTGGTCACGCGCCCCACGGTACCCCCGCCGAAACCCGTGCGCGGCCCGTTCCCCGGAACTGATACAGTTCTATCCGTTGCCGCCCCCGTAGCTCAGGGGATAGAGCACCGCCCTCCGGAGGCGGTGGCGTAGGTTCGAATCCTACCGGGGGCACCCACGTGATCAGGACCGCAGCTCGGTGAGCTGCGGTTTTTGTTTGTTTCGAGCTGGGACTGTGCAGCCGGACGGCCGGGCGTGGGGCGGCGTGCGGAATCGAGTTGTGGTTCTGCGCGCCGCGGCGTTTTGTTGGCGGGGCGGTTCTTGGTCCTGCGCGTCACTCCCGGCCGAGGTCTCCGGCGAAGGGGGTGAGGTCGCGGCGTTCGATCGCGGCGGCCATAAGGGGGCCGAAGCGGTCTGGGGTGCAGGCGAAGGCGGGTACGCCTAGGGCTGCTAGGGCGGCGGCGTTTTCGCGGTCGTAGGAGGGGGCGCCTTCGTCGGAGAGGGCTAGCAGCACCACTACCTGGACGCCGGCGGCGGTCATTTGGGCTACGCGGCGGAGCATCTCGTCGCGGACGCCGCCTTCGTAGAGGTCGGATATCAGTATGAAGATGGAGTCGGTTGGGCGGGTGATCAGCGATTGGGAGTAGGCGATTGCGCGGTTGATGTCGGTGCCGCCGCCTAGCTGGGTGCCGAAGAGGACGTCTACCGGGTCGGCTAGTTCCGGGGTTAGGTCCACTACCTCGGTGTCGAAGACCACTAGCGAGGTTTTCAGGGCTCGCATGGAGGCTAGGACGGCGCCGAACAGCGATGCGTAGACGACGGAGGCGGCCATTGAGCCGGACTGGTCTATGGCCAGAACTACGTCGCGCTTCACGGTGCGGGCGGCGCGGGCGTAGCCGATTAGGCGTTCGGGTACGACGCTGCGGTACTCGGGCTGGTAGTTCTTCAGGTTCGCGCGGATGGTGCGGTTCCAGTCGATATCCTTGGGGCGCGGGCGGTTCGTGCGGGCGGCTCGGTTGAGTGCGCCGGATACGGCCGCGCGGAAGCCTTGGGCTAGTTGCGCCTCAAGTTCCTCGACTACCTTGCGCACTACGGTGCGTGCGGTCTCCTTGGTTTCCTCGGGCATCAGCTTGTTGAGCGAGAGCAGGGTGCCGACTAGGTGGACGTCTGCTTCTACGGATTCCAGCAGTTCGGGCTCTAATAGCAACTGCTTGAGATTCAGCCGCTCGATCGCGTCTTGCTGCATGAGCTGGACGACCGTTGACGGGAAGAACTCGCGGATGTCGCCTAGCCAGCGGGCGACGGTGGGGGCGGAGGAGCCTAGGCCGGCGCTGCGGGCGGTGCTGCGGCCTGCTTTGCCGCCGGAGCCGCCGGAGCCGCCTCCGTAGAGTGCGGCTAGGGCGGCGTCCATGCGCGCGTCGCTGCTGTTGAGGCCGCCGCAGCTGTTCTCGGCGTCGCTGCCTAGGGCTAGGCGCCAGCGGCGCATGCGCTCGTTCGTTGTCTCGGATGGTGCGGTCATGAGACGGTCTCCAGGTCCAGGTCGTTCGCGAGGTCTGTTGTGGAGCCAGTCAGCAGTAGGCGGATGGTGGCGGCGGCATCTGCGCGGGCGGCTCGTAGCCAAGCGGGCGTGTCGGTGTCGTCCACTTCGTCAGACGTCGTCTCGGCCGCCGAAGACGCGGCGCCTAGGCCTGGCAGTTGGTCGGCGATGGCGCGGCGCTCGGGGCTGGCGAAGGTGCCGAAGGTGCGGCGTAGTAGGGGTAGGACGGTTTCGAAGCGGTCGCCGTCCAGGGCGCTGATCCAGGCGTCGATTAGGCGCAGCATTGCCTTGTCGTGGGCGAGTAGCAGGCCGCTGCCGGCTAGGAAGCCCTCCAGCCACGCGGCGGCCCGGGCCGGCTCAGTGCCGTGGGCCAGCGCTCGGGCCATCCGCTCGGCGACAGCGTCCGTGTCGAAGATGCCGGTGTCGCTGAGCAACCGAACCGCCCGGCCGGCGGTCATTCCGTGTGCGCCCTCGGAGTCGGCGACGCGGGTCAGCGCGTCCGTCCACGGGGTGCGCACTTCGGGGTCTTCGAGCAGCTGGATGGCGGCGTTGGCCTCGGACATGCGGCCGGTGAGGGTGATCGCGGGCTTGTCGTCGATGCCTACGCAGGCGCCGAGTAGGCCGATGGCTAGCCGCACGCCTAGGCCGCGCACCACGGTCGTGAGCGATTCGACCCTTGTCCCGCGCACGTCCCGGTACCGCAGGACATTGACGAGTGGCGGCAGCGCGCCGGCGAGCTCGGAGATGTCGGTGTCGATGGCGGCTCGGTTCTGCACCGCGCGCACCATCGGGCCGACGGCGTCGGGCAGGTCCGCGGCTAGGCAGCGCTCGACGAGGCCGGTGAGCTCAGTGAGGGAGGTTTCTTTGGCGGCCTTGTCCAGCATCCGCGCGGTGGCTGCGCCTAGCACTGTGGTTCCCCAGACGGCCGCCTCGACGAGCTTGACCTCGAGACCGGGCTCCCAGACCACCCGCCAGGACTCGCGGAAGGTGCCGGTGGAGCGGCTGTGTCCGAGCTCGCCCCACGGCACGCCGAGCAGCGCAAGCTGGCGCAGCAGCTTCGAGCGGTCGAGGTCGTTGGGGGTGCGCAGGTCTAGGTCGTAGGTCTTCTCAGTGGCGGCTTTCGGCATCCGCAGCCGCTTGGCCTCGCGGGTGAGGTCTGCGGCCAGCGGCACTACGGGCGTGTCGGGCGGCACCGCGCCGAGCGTGTCGCCTACGACGAGTTCGCGTTCGACGAGCGTGAGCCTCTCGGCCGAGCCTTCGCAGAGTACGGCGATGGTGGCTTCGGTGAGCTCGGCTAGGCCCGGTCGCGGGCGGGCGCGCAGGGCGCCGAGGGTTTCGGCCAGGCGCACGCCTTCGATCAGGTGCGCGCTGGAAACCGGGACCCGCTCCTTGCGCAGCAGTACCGCGACCCGGGTGAGCCAGCGTTCTGCTATGTAATCGTCGTGTTCGAACAGGTGCCCGTACCAGCCCGGGGAGCTGATGCCGGCGCCGTATCCCGAGTAGTAAGACAGTCGGCTGTGCGTCCACGGCACCCAGGTCAGGGCGGTCGCGGTGGCCTTGGACGGTTTGGGCAACGTGGCCAGGGCCGCCTTGTCGTCCTTGGTGGCGGGCAGGCCGCTCGCCTTGCCCTTCTCGATGCCGAGGATCGCCGGGGCATGGTAGGCGCCGCAGATTACTGCGATGCGCCGGGCGCCGTCGGCGAGCGCCTTGCGGATGACGGTCCGCATGTGGGCCTCGCGCACGGCGTCGAACGCGCTGGTCTCCTCGTCGGCGCGCACCGCGGCCATCGCCTCGGCGACGGCGGCGAACGCGTCGAGGGCGCCGGTCGCGTGCAGGCGGTGTTCGACGACGTCCTCCCACCAGGTCTCGCCGTCGTCGTATCCCGCGGCCTCGGCGAGTTGGCTGATCGGGTCCCTGCGGCGCGGGCGCTCGGACTCAGGCTCGTCCTCAGGATCCGCGGGATCTACGTCGCGGTCCATGCCTAGGCTGACAGCGGCGGGCAGGTCGCAGAACCCGACTGGGACATCGTTGGCCACCGCGTACCGCAGCGCGCTCCATTCCGGGGAGAACGCGGCGAAGGGCCAGAACGCGGAGATCTTCGGGTCCTGCTCGCGGTAGGCGAACAGCGCGACGGGCGGTTCCATCTCGGCGGCGCCGACCAGCGGGATCAGCGCCCCCGCGTCGGCCGGGCCCTCGATCAGCACCCGGTCGGGCGCGTACTCGGCGAGGGCCGCGGCGACCGCGCGGGCCGATCCCGGGCCGTGGTGGCGGACTCCGAGGACCGCCACGCACGGGTCGGGCGAGCTCTCGTCGGACGTGAGAACTGCTGGTTTGCTGCTCACGCGGACAGCTCCCGGCAGGCCTCGTAGAAGCCCTTCCAGCCGTCGCGCGGCTTGACGACGGTCTCCAGGTACTCGCGCCACACCACGGGGTCGGCGGACGGGTCCTTGATGACGGCGCCGATCAGGCCCGCGGCGACGTCTTCCGGCCGCAGCGTCCCGTCGCCGAAGTGCGCGGCGAGCGCTATCCCGCCGGTGACCACGGAGATCGCCTCGGCCGGGGACAAGGTGCCGGACGGCGACTTGACCTTGGTGCGCCCGTCCTCGGTGCGGCCGGAACGCAGTTCGCGGAAGATCGTGACGACCCGGCGGATCTCCTCCGCGGCCGCCGGGATCGCGGGCAGTTCGAGCGAGCGGCCTAGCGACTCGACGCGCTGCGCGACGATGCGCACCTCGTCCTCGGCGGTCGCGGGCAGCGGCAGCACCACGGTGTTGAAGCGGCGGCGCAGCGCGGAGGACAGGTCGTTCACGCCGCGGTCGCGGTCGTTGGCGGTGGCGATCACGGTGAAGCCCTTGGCGGCCTGGACCTCGTCGCCGAGCTCCGGGATGGGCAGGGTCTTCTCGGACAGGATGGTGATCAGGGTGTCCTGGACGTCCGCGGGAATGCGGGTGAGCTCCTCGACCCGGGCGACCTTGCCGTTCGCCATCGCATTCATCATCGGCGAGGGCACCAGGGCCTGCCGGGACGGGCCCTCGGCCAGCAGCCGGGCGTAGTTCCAGCCATAGCGCATGGCCTCCTCCGAGGTGCCCGCGGTGCCCTGCACGAGCAGCGTCGAGTCGCCGCTGACCGCCGCGGCCAGGTGCTCGGACACCCAGCTCTTGGCGGTACCGGGCACACCCAGCAGGAGCAGCGCGCGGTCGGTGGCCAGGGTGGCGACGGCGACCTCGACGAGCCGGCGCGGGCCGATGTACTTGGGGATGATCGCGGTGCCGTCGGCGGCGGTCCCGCCGAGCAGGTACGTGGTGACGGCCTGCGGGGAGAGGTTCCAGCGCGGCGGGCGCGGGCGGTCGTCGCCCTTGGCGAGGGCCTCGAGCTCGTGCGCGAAGGCGTTCTCGGCGTGCGGACGCAGCGCGGCCTCGGCGGGCGTCTTGGTCTCGGTGGCGGCGTCAGTCAAAGTCATGGCGGTGTTCATTCCTGTCCGGGTGCGGCGTCGGCGGACGCGGTCAGTTCGGCGTGCATGTCGGCGCGGAAGCCGAGCAGGGTCAGCAGACTGCTGAAGTCGAGATGATGGGACGCGGCGGCGACGATGTCAGAGCTCTGGGCCTGCACGACGCGTTCCACATCGGGGCGCAGTTCCAGCGGTGCGCAGTCGGCGAGTATGCCTACGAGTTGTTCGGCAGCCCACTGGGTACGGTTGCGCTGGTTCGCGGCGGCCCGATCGCCGGTCTCGTCGAAGACCTGCTCGCGGCTGTACTCGACGAGGGCCGCCAGAACCGTGCGGGCCCCGTCGAGCGGCCACCGATCGTGGCCGTGCCGCACAGCGAAGTGGTAGAACTCGTTACTGATGATCTTGGTGGCGGCGAACCGCCCGACAGCGGCCGTGAACTTCTCCGGCGCGAGCTCCAGGGTGTCCTCGTCATGCTGCTTGAGCTGCCCCTCGATGCGGAAAGCCTCTTCGCGCACCTGCTTGGATGAGTCCTGAGCCAAGCCCGTGACGAACGGCAGTTCGGCCTTGGTGCCGTAGCGGGTGACCAGTCCGAGCAGGTTCAGCTTGAGGCTGGCGGTCAGCGTCGGCCAGGCTGTTGCGAGCAGAGCACGCGCGGCGGCCGGGTCGGCCGCGTACAGGCCCTTCGCGTAGGCGATACGGGCATCGGGGTCGGGTCCGTCCCAGTCCTTGGGGCGCAGCGGCCCAAACGGTTCGCGCAGCAGGTAGCGCCATTCCGCGTTCTGCCGGGCGAGCCACTGCCCGCAGTCGCCGAGCGCCTCCGCGAGGGCCCCGCGAATCGACACGTTGCCGCGGCCCGCATCCAGGAGGCCGGGCATGGCGGCCAGCGGCAGTCGGAAGTCCGAGGCATGCACGGCGGCGAGCCACGCGGCGAGGTACTTCGGGTAGACGTCGAGGACAGCACGCAGCCGCAACTGCGCCGCACGCGGGATCAGCGGCCGGTCGTCGACGGGCGCCGGCTCGGGCAGCGGACCCTCGTACTGCGCGGGCTGCAAGCCGGTCAGCGCGGGGATCGTGACCAGCATGGCCTGCTGCAAGAGCGCCTGCGCCGGTTCGGTGCCGACGGGCATCGCCGAGCCGGGGACGAACGGGCGACGATCGGTCCCCACCAGCGCGGCGGATACGAGTTCGACCCAGGAGTGCGCACTGCTGTCGTTCACGGGAGACTCACCGGACCATCCACGCTCCATACGGTCACCGGGGCGAACCCCGACAGGCTGTAGATACCGAACACCGGCGCGGGGCGGGCGCCCCCGGCGGCGAGCAGCGCGTACGCGGACCGAGGGATATCCGGGTCCTGTCGCGCCGTCCCCAACGCCATCGCGGTCTCGCCGGAGCCCGGGCGGATCAGCGGGACGCTCAGCGAGCCCTTCGCGTCCAGCACCCGCCACTCCCGCCGGTCTCCGATCTGCTGGAGCACGGGAACTGCGGCCTCGAGCAGTGCGGGCACGGCGGTGGTCCACGGGTCGGCGGCAACGGCCCCGGCGAACGCACTCGCTGCGTCCTCCAACGTCACACCGGTCGGGACAGACCCGGCGGGCGCGGAAGACCGCAGTTCGCCCTGTTCGAGCACGATGGCGCGCAGCGGCGCCGCATCCGGGGCGAAGGCGAGACGCGCGTCGAGTGAACTGCCGACAGGCAGGGCGAGGCCGGGGCTCTGGCCCTGCGGGGCGAAGGCGAGCAGCAGGGCTACGCGGCCGGTGTTCTCGCCGCGTAGCCACACTCGCCGCTCGACGAGTTTGTCGGGAGTGTCGTCGCGCAGCCCGAGAACCAGCCAGCGGTCGGCGACCTGTTCTCCGGTGGCGGCGATCTCCTCGGTGGACGGGGCGATCCCGACCCGGCGGCACACGGTGGCGGCCAGCGGGCTCGGCAGTTGCGCGCGGTTGCGCCAGCCCTGGGCAAGGAGGTTGAGCTGTGCGAAGGCACGCAGCGTGCGGTCGGGCCACTCCTCGGCGGACAGCGCTGGCGCGAGGTCCTTGACCCGGGCGGCCACGCCGGGCGCCTGCGCATCGACGAGGCGGCGGGCAAGCCCGTCGAGCGGCCGGTAACCCGCACCGCGCAGTCCGGTGAGCCCGCTGCGGACCTGGTCGGCGAGCCAGAGTTCGAGCTCGTCGAAACCCGCGTCGATCCGCCCGGCACGCTGCGCGACGCGCTTCTCGGCGGACGCCGCGGCCTTCCGCGCCGCCTCCGGGTCGTTGGCGACCTCCGCGGCCTTCTCCGCCTGGGCGGCCTTGCGCGTCTCAGCCTTCTGCGTACGCTCCTTGCGCCCGCTCAGCCATTCCTCGACGCGCTGCGGCAGGGCGTCCGCGTCGGACACGGTGCCCGCTGACCACAACAGCAGCAGCCCGAGAGCGTGTTTGCACGGGAACTTGCGCGACGGGCAACTGCATGCGAATGCGGGTGCCGACAGTTCGACAGTTACTTGATACGGCTTCGAGCCGCTGCCCTTGCAGTCCCCCCATAGGAGGTTCGCGGCAGGGCTTGCCCCGCTGTTGCTCCACGGTCCCGGCGCGGCGAGCTTGGTGCCCGCCTTCTGCGATGCCGGGTCCGGAGCCAGGGCGTGTATCTGCGCCACAGACCACCTTTGAGGTGGGCCGGAGCTGGTTTCCGGTGCCATGGGGAAGACCCTACGGGACCCCTCCGACAGAAACCGACGGTCGGCCGGAGCCGCCCGATCAGAGCTGTGATCTCAGGGCTCGTAGAGGATAAGCGCAGCGGCCTAGGCGACGCGAACGGGCAGCGACCTCAGGCCGTTCATCAGGCTCGTGGGACGCCACCTCAGCTCCTCCCGCGGGACCGCGAGCGACAGCTCCGGGAAGCGGGCGAGCAGGGCGCCGAGGGCGACTTCGGCCTCCATCCGGGCCAGCGGCGCGCCCAGGCAGTAGTGGATGCCGTGGCCGAAGGCGAGGTGGCCGCTGGTGTCGCGGCCCACGTCCAGCCGGTCAGGGTCGGGATATTGGGCGGGGTCCCGATTGGCGGAGCTGGTCGCGAGCAGGACCCACTCGCCGGTCGGGACCACCACGTCGCCGATCGGGGTGTCCTCGGTGGTGAACCGGTCGGTCGCGTGGTTGAGCGGGTTGGTGAACCGGAGCAGCTCCTCGACGGCCGCCGGGAGCAGCGACGGGTCCTTGCGCAGCCGGGCCGCCTGCTGCGGGTGCATCAGTAGCGCCAGGGTGCCGGAGGCGATGAGGTTCACGGTGGTGTCGAAGCCAGCCATGATCAGCTGGAAGATGGCGGAGAGCAGTTCGACATCGCTGAGCTGCGCCTCGGCGCCATCGTGGCCGGAGTCGTCGCGGGCACGCACGAGCGCTGAGATCAGGTCGTCGCCGGGCTCGGCGCGCTTGGCGGCGACCAGATCCGTGATGTAGGCGGCCAGTTCTCTCACCACGCGCTCGGACTTCGCGCGGTCGTCGTAGTCGAGCACGGCAGCCGTGGTCCACGCGCGATCGGGCGTCGGGACGCCGAGCAACTCGAAGAGCACTGTGATCGGCAGCGGGCGGGCGTACGCATCGAGGAGATCGATGGTGCCGCCACGCGCCGCCGCCATCTCGTCCAGCAAACCCGCGACGATCTCCTCCACGCGCGGGCGCAACTGTGCGACGCGGCGCGGCGTGAACGCCTGCTGCACCAGTCGACGCAGCCGGGTGTGGTCGGGCCCGTCGCGGTGGAGCATGTGCGCATGCAGCCCCACCGCCTCGCTCGGCCAGGACAGGCTACGTCCCGGGAAGCGGTGCACGTCTTTCCCCAGCCGGGGGTCGGTCAAAGCCCCGCGCACGTCCGCGTAGCGAGTGACGACCCACATCCGCCTGCTATCCGGCATCTGCACCGGGGCGATCGGGCAGGATTCGCGCAGCTGCGCGAAAAACCCGGCAGGGTCTTGGTAGTAGGAGTCCTCATCGAAGGGCACTGACAGCGTCTCATCCGCCATGGCCCACACCATAGGCCGCCGATTGCGCAGTCGGCATCGGATTTTTCGCGGCCTAGTGGCCGATCGTGTCCAGTTCCGCGAGATCCTTGTCGGAGAGCGGGAGCCCCGCGCCGACGACGTTCTCGCGCAGGTGCGCCGTCGATGAAGTCCCGGGAATCAGCAGGATGTTCGGCGACCGCTGCAGTAGCCAGGCCAGAGCGACCGACATCGGCGTCGCATCCAATCGCGAGGCCACGGTCGAGAGCGTCGAGGACTGCAGCGGGCTGAAGCCGCCGAGCGGGAAGAAGGGCACGTAGGCGATGCCCTGTTCGGCGAGCGTGTCGATCAGCTCGTCGTCTTGGCGGTAGGCGAGGTTGTACATGTTCTGCACGCACACGATCGGCGCGATCGCCTGCGCCTCGGCGACCTGCTGCGTCGTCGCGTTGCTCACGCCGAGGTGCCGGATCAGGCCCTCCCGCTGAAGCTCGACGAGCGTCTCGAAGGGCTCGGCGAGCGAGCCGGGCTGGGGTCCCTGGGCGTTGCCGAGCCGGAGGTTGACCAGATCGAGCGCCTCGAGGCCAAGGGTTTCCAGGTTGTCGTGGACGGAGCGGCGCAGAGCTTCGGGCTCCCGGGCCGGGGGCCAGTCGCCCTGCTGGTCCCGGATCGAGCCGACCTTGGTCACGACGTGCAGCGATTCAGGGTAGGGATGCAGTGCTTCGCGGATCAACTCATTGGTGACGCGCGGTCCGTAGGCGTTGCTGGTGTCGATGTGGGTGATTCCGAGGTCGACGGCCTCGCGCAGGACGGCGAGTGCGCCGTCGTGGTCGGCGGGCGGTCCCATGACGCCGGGGCCGGCGAGTTGCATGGCGCCGTAGCCGAACCGGGTGACGGTCAGGTCGCCCAGGGTCCAGATGCCGCCGGGAAGCGAGGGTGCAGAATGGTTCATTGCTCTAGTTTGAATAGGCAGCTTCCTCGCAGGAAGTAGGCACTTCAGAGTGTGTAACACTCCCACGAGTGAGAAGAGTGGTTGATGGCGACAATGACGGCGGCCCAGAAGAGGGCGCAGGCCAAGGTGGAATACGACGCCTTCCTGGCGGTGTGTCCCAGCCGCAAGCTGCTCGATCGGATCTCCGACAAGTGGGTCACGCTGATCCTGTGCGCGCTCGGCAACGCCGGTGAGCCCCGGTCAATGCGCTACTCGGAACTATCCCGCCTGCTGGCCGGCGTCAGCCAGAAGATGCTCACGCAGACGCTGCGCTCTCTGGAGCGTGACGGTCTCGTCACCCGCACCGCGACGCCGACCGTGCCCGTCACGGTCACCTACGAGCTGACCGACCTCGGCCTCTCCCTGCACCAGATGATGCGCGGCATCAAGACCTGGGCCGAGCTGCACATGGACGATGTGCTCGCCAACCGTTCCACGTACGACACCCGCGTCGCCTGAACGTCGCCCGAACCACGGAGCGGCGGTGTCAGTTCCGGGGCGTCAGCAGCGCGGTCGCGGCCGACGTGGCGACCTCGGTCAGGTCGCGGACGTCGCCGCCGTCCTCGACGGTCGTCGCCGTGAGCTCCCTGATCCCGCCGAGCAGCAGCAGGGCCAGCGGCCGGGACAGCGGCCCGGCTCCGGCTCGGCGGAAGACCTCGGTGTCGGTCAGGTTCAGCAGCATCTCGGTCATCGAGTCGATGGCCTCGCGCTGAACGGTGCGGGCCACGGTGCCCAGCGCGGGCAGTTCGCGGATCCAGCTGAGCATGATCGCCGGCTCCGAGGCCGCCGCGTCGATGTACGCCTCGACCGCCTGGCAGACCTGGCGCCGCCACGGCGCCGTCGAGTCGACGGCCGCCTCGATGCGCTGACGCATCTTCGCGTTCGTCGTGTACAGCAGGGCGACGTAGCACTCGTCTTTGGTCGAGAACTCGGCGTAGAACGTACGCCGCGAGGTGCGCGCGTACCTGACGATGTCGGCGACGGTGGTCTCGCGGTAGCCGCGCTCCCGGATCGAGGCGGCCATGCCCTCGATCAGCCGCTGCCGGAACGGCGCGCCGACGGCATCGCCCGGCGGGGTGTCCGCGTCGGGAACGGCGGCGTCAGCGGCTGCGGCAGTCATCTTGACCAAGTTATCCCATCCGATTGACTGCCGACGCCACCGTCGACCGGGCCTTGTGCAGCCCGGTACCTGGGCGTACCGTCAGCGTGGTACGTGCGAGTACCGCGCTTGATCGAACACCCGCAAAGGAGCGGCCATGACCGATCTGGCCACCAACCGCCCGCCTGCCCCGGCGACCGGACCCGCGCTGCGCATCCCGCCAGGGCCGCGCCACGGCAGCCGGCTGCAGGGTTTCGCCTTCGTCGCCAACCGGCGGCGGGTGACGCAGCGGATGTCCCGACGCTACGGTCCCACCTTCACGCTGCGCCTGCCGGCCTGGGGCCCGACCGTGTTCCTGAGCGAACCGGCGCTGGTCAAGCAGCTGTACACCACCAGCCCCGAGCTGATCGGCAACATGGAGCCGAACCTGGGCCGGGTCCTCGGCCCCTCCTCGTTCTTCAACCTCGACGGCGAGGAGCACAAGCGGCAGCGCAAGCTGCTGCTGCCGCCCTTCCACGGCCGCCGGGTGCAGTCCTACGAGGGGATCATCGAGGAGGAGACCCGGCGCGAGACGGCCGGTTGGCCCGAGGGCACGTCGTTCCCGGTCCAAGAGTCGATGATGCGGATCACCCTCAACGCCATCCTGCGCGCGGTGTTCGGCGCGCAGGGCGAGGAGTTCGAGGCGCTGCGCGTGCTGCTGCCGCCGATGGTGACGCTCGGCTCCCGGCTGACGATGCTCCCGGGCCCGGAGCTCGACCTCGGCCGGTTCAGCCCATGGGGCCGGTTCCGCGGCTACCGGCGCGAGTTCGACGCGATCATCGGGCGGCTGATCGCCACGGCGCAGGCGGATCCGGAGCTCGACCGGCGCAACGACATCCTGGCGCTGATGCTCCAGGCGCGCTACGACGACGGCGCGGCGATGGACCCGGGCGCCGTCGCCGACCAGCTGCTCACACTCCTCGCCGCCGGGCACGAGACGACCGCGACCATCCTCGCGTGGGCGGTCGAGCGGCTGCGCCGCCATCCTGAGATCCTGGCCCGACTGGCGGCCGAGGCCGATGAGGGCGGTTCGCAACTGCGCAAGGCCACGATCACCGAGGTGCAGCGCACCCGGCCGGTCATCGATCTGACCGGCCGCAACGTGAAGGGCGAGTCGCTCACGCTGGGGCAGTGGGTCGTGCCGCGCGGCTACCGCATCATGATCTCGATCAGCCTGATCCACCAGGACGACTCGGTGTTCCCGAACGCCGCGGCGTTCGAGCCGGACAGGTTCGTCGGCGTCAATCCGGACATGTACTCCTGGGTGCCGTTCGGCGGCGGAACCCGGCGATGCATCGGGGCCGCGTTCGCCACGATGGAGATGGACGTCGTGCTGCGTACGCTGCTGCGTGACTTCGAGCTGGAAACGACGCGCGAGCCGGACGAGGGCTGGCACTCGCGCGGCGTGGCCTGGGCCCCGGAACGCGGCGGGCTGGCCGTGGTGCACCGCCGCAAGCCGACGGAAGGCAGGCCCGCATGACCACCACTCCCACCACGCACGTCGACGTGCTCATCGTCGGCGCCGGACTGTCCGGCATCGGCGCGGCGCACCACCTGCAGACCAGGCTGCCGGGCAAGAGCTACACGATCCTCGAGTCGCGCGAGGCGATCGGCGGCACCTGGGACCTGTTCCGCTACCCCGGCATCCGCTCCGACTCGGACATGCACACGTTCGGCTACCGGTTCCGCCCGTGGATAGACGAGAAGGCGATCGCGGACGGACCGTCGATCCTGCGGTACCTGCGGGAAACGGCGACGGAAGCCGGGATCGACCGACACATCCGCTTCGGCCACCGCGTGCTGAGCGCGGCCTGGTCCAGCGCGGACGGGCTGTGGACGGTACTCGCCAGCCGCGCCCAGCCGGACCGCGACGAGCCGGAGACGGTCCAGTTCACCTGCGGTTTCCTGCTCACCTGCACCGGCTACTACCGGTACGACGAGGGCTACACGCCCGAGTTCACGGGCATCGAGCGGTTCGCCGGGCAGGTCGTGCACCCGCAGCACTGGCCGAAGGATCTGGACTACGCGGGCAAGCGCGTCGTGGTGATCGGCAGCGGTGCGACCGCCGTGACCCTGGCGCCCGCGATGTCCGAGCAGGCCGCGCACGTCACCATGCTCCAGCGATCGCCGACCTACATCATGTCCCTGCCATCGCAGGACGCGATCGCCAACGGCCTGCGCAAGGTGCTCGGCCCGCGGATGTCCTATCCGATCACGCGCTGGAAGAACGTCGCACTGTTCACGCTCGTGTTCCAGCTCAGCCAGCGCCGCCCCGAGTTCGTCAAGGGCGTGATCAAGCGGGAGCAGCGCCGTCGGCTGCCGAGCGGTTACGACCTCGAGACGCACTTCACGCCGCGCTACAAGCCCTGGGACCAGCGGATGTGCCTGGTGCCCGACGGCGACCTGTTCAAGGCGATCCGCGGCGGCCGGATGTCGGTGGTCACCGACCGGGTCGGCACCTTCAGCGAGACCGGCATCGACCTCGAGTCCGGCGCGCATCTGGACGCGGACGTCGTCGTCACCGCGACGGGCCTGAACATCCTGCTCATCGGCGGCATGACGCTGACCGTGGACGGCGAGCCGGTCTCGCCTCCGGAGAAGGTGGCGTACAAGGGGATGATGCTCGACGGGGTGCCGAACTACGCGTTCTGCGTCGGCTACACCAACGCCTCGTGGACCTTGAAAGCGGACCTGGTCAGCGAGTACGTGTGCCGGCTGCTCAAGACCATGGACGCGCGCGGCGAGCACATCTGCGCCCCGGTGAACGCGAACCCGTCGATGGACACCCGCCCGCTGATGGACTTCGCCGCGGGCTACGTCCTGCGCTCGCTCGACCAGTTGCCGAAGAGCGGCCCCAAGGCGCCCTGGCGGCTCGGCATGAACTACGCGCAGGACGTGGTCACCCTGCGCCACGGGAAGATCCGCGACGGAGTGATGCGGTTCTCGAACCCGGTGCCGGCTCCCGCCGCGGCGGCTGCGGCTGCTGCGGCTAGCATGCGATCGGGGGCGTGACCGGGCCACGGACGGCCGGGCCGCTGACCCGAAGGCCGGAGAGCACCATGATCCTCCCCAAAGATCGCGACCCCCGCTTCATCACCATCCGCCGTGGCGGGACACTGACGGACGCCGACCATCGGCTGCTGGCTTTGTGGGCTGCCGCGTGCGCGGAGCACGTTCTGCACCTGTTCGAGTCGGTGCGACCGTCGGACCCGCGACCGCGCGAGGCGATCGAGCAGGTTCGGGTGTGGGCCCGCGGCGAGCTCAGGATGTCTGAATCCCGGGCGGCGGGTGGCCATGCCATGGCCGCGGCACGGGAGTTGAGCGGAGCCGCTCGGCACGCCGCGTTCGCCGCCGGTCAGGCGGCAGTGGTGGCGCACGTCGCCGCACACGAGCTAGGCGCCGCGGCCTACGCGATCAAAGCTGTGCGTGCGGCGGCCCCCGCGCGGGAGGGCGAGAGCGCCGGCCGGCTCGAGTGCCGTTGGCAGCGCGAACAGCTCCCGGATGCGATCCGCGAACTCGTCCTGGACGACCAGCGGTTGCGCAACGAGATCTGCTGGTCGGTCTTCGACTGATGGCGGCGTGATGGCGTGACGGCTTACCCGCCGCGTCTGAACAGCAGAGAGGCCAGGCTCGCTGAGACGAATAGCTGATGTCTCAACGAACCTGGCCGCTATGAGAGCTAGAGCGGCCGGATGTTCTCGGCCTGCGGGCCCTTCTGGCCCTGGGTGACGTCGAACTCGACCTTCTGGCCTTCGTTCAGCTCACGGTAGCCCTGGGTCGCGATGTTCGAGTAGTGGGCGAACACGTCCGGGCCGCCCCCGTCCTGCTCGATGAAGCCGAAGCCCTTTTCGGCGTTGAACCACTTCACGGTGCCTGATGCCACTGGGTACTGCCCTTCGGTATGCGAGATCTTGCAGGCAAGTGTGACACGGACCACCGAAGTCTGCGAGAGGGAAATAGGTGCAGTTTTCCTCTTAGAGCTCAAATCTCCGACACGGAAGGCTGAAGGATCTCCGCGGGGTCCCGCGTCGGTCGGTGCTTCGAACGGGCTCCGAGCAGGGAAAGGACCAGTTCGCCGCACGAAAGGGGCTGAGCGTGGGCATGGCCGACACGCCGTAGGAAACCTGGGTCCGCGAGTTGCGGTCCGTATTCAAAGTCACGATTCGGAATCGCTCGCCGTGCTCCGCGGCGTTCACGTGGCGCGAACACCGGGGCGGCCGCGGATGACAGATCCGCGGCCGCCCCGGAATGGGTGCGGGAATGGCGCTAGTCTCCCGAGCCGCCGTGACAGGTCGTCGGCGGCGTGAACAGCGGCGTGGTGTCCACCGGCTCGGTCGCGGGCGGGTTCTGGATCACCGTGGAGTGCCGGGTCCAGGTGGACTCGCAGTTGTACAGCGCGGCCTTCTCGGGGCTGTGGGTCGAGTTGGCGTCGCCACCCATCCACAGGTCCACGTGGTTGGAGTTGACTCCGCCGCACGGGTTGCACTGGTCTTCGTGGATGAAGTACTTCTTCAGGAACGGCACGTAGATCTTCTGGCACCACGGGCCGTTGAGGTCGTTCGGTTCGGCGTAGGTCACGGGGTTGCTGTAGGTGCCCACGCCGCCGGCCACCTGGTGGATGCAGGGGTGCGCGATGGCCTTGCCGGGCGGGGTGTTGTCGACGTACCCGTAGAAGGTCACAAAGTCGGTGCCCGACGACGAGGCCGGCCGCACGGACGCCTGCGCGGCGCCCGGGGACGCGGCGTTCGCGGACGTCGTGCCGAACAGCAGCGCGGCGCCGAGCGCGAACAGGGTGAGCAGCGAGAGAACCAGGCTGCGGGATCCGGTGAGCTTCATCCTTCCTCCGTGGATCGAGGGTTCCGCAAGGTTAGGAAAGCTGCCTTACTTGGATGCCACGGAACGTACGACCGCCCTCGCACGCCGTCAAGACCGCTGTCGAAATCGGACAGAACGGCTGCGCCGCCTCGGTCCTGAAACAGCCTCAGCCCTGGAACCGCCTCAGTCCTGGAACAGTCGGCGGGCCCACGGGTCGAGCGCGCGGGCCGTCTCCATCGGCGTGCCGCCGTGCAGCACGTGCTCCGAGGCGATGAGCGCGCAGGTGGCGAAGCCCTCCTGGGCGCGCGTCAGCGGCAGGCCCTGGGCGTATGCGCGGATGATCGCGTCGGCTTCGGTCACGTCCTCGGCCGCGCCGCCGCGAATCTGCTCGGCGAGGAAGCGCAGGCTCTCCCCGCCGCGCGGCCCGTGCGGGTATTCGTCCGCGGCGAACGGGCTGCGCTCCAGGGTCCTGCGGTAGTCGGCCAGTTGGGCGCGTGCCCAGTCTTCGTCCAGCCTGCCGAGCAGCTCAAGGTGTCGGCAGAAGATCGACAGCCGCGATTCGACGTACGGGACGCGGTTGTTGAGCTCCCAGCGCGAGGCCTGGTTCCACGTCACCGCACCGAAGACCCAAGAGAGCCATTCGCGCAGGTCACGGGTCGAGCGTCGCTCGAGCTCCCGACCACGCTCGACCACGATCCAGTGCATCTCGCCGTCGGCGACCTTCACGAACGGGACGGCGGCGTCCTGCGGGAAGAAGCCCGGCAGGGACTCCCGGGGAGCCTCGACGATCGCGGCGAGGCGCAGCATCCGCTCGGTCATCAGCGCCTGAAGTTCGGCGTCGGTCACGTGCGCACCCTAGTGAAGTTCCGGCGGCAGCCGTGGGAAGCCGAAGGCCGCCACCAGGTCCGGATCCCCGAACGACGACACCCTGCTGATCCCCTCGTCGACGATGGTCAGCACGGTTACGCCGTATGGCTGGTAGACGCCCGTCGCGTCACGCACGTAGCCCACGAACGCGGGCTGGCCGTTGGCGCGGGTCGCGTACAGGCGCCAGGTTCCGGGCTCGCCGAGCACGTGCGCGCGCAGGAAGGGCACGCACGTCTTGAGGCCCGCGTACCAGCTGCGCATCGGGGTCGCCTCCAGCGTGACGTCCTGCACCAGCAGGCGTTCCAGCTCTGCCGCGTCGGCGTTTTCGAACGCTGCCATGTACCGCCCGAGGAGTTCCCTGGCATGCGGCTCATCCGGCTCGGCGATCCGCTCGGCGTCCGGGGCGTGCTCCCGAAGCGTGGCCCGGGCACGCTGCAGCGCGCTCTTGACCGACGCCGTGGTGGTGCCGAGCACCGCCGCGACGTCCCGCGCCGGGAACGCCAGCACCTCCCGCAGCACCAGCACCGCGCGCTGCCTTGCCGGGAGGTACTGCAGACCCGCGATCAGCGCGAGCCGCACGCCTTCCCGCTCGGCCACGATCGCCGCGGGATCGCCGTCGTCAGCCCGCTGCGTCAGCACCCGGTCGTCCGGAACCGGCTGCAGCCAGCTGACGTCGGCCCCGGCCCGCTCGTGCGGCGGCCCGGGATCCGGTTCCGCCGCGCCCAGCCCCGTAGGCAGCAGCCTGCGACGCTGGTCGGCCAGCGCCGACAGGCAGCAGTTCGTCGCGATCTGATACAGCCACGTTCGCACGGACGAGCGGCCCTCGAAGCCGCCGTAGGACCGCCAGGCGCGCAGGTAGGTCTCCTGCACCAGGTCCTCGGCGTCCGGAACCGAACCGAGCATCCGGTAGCAGTGTGCGAACAGCTCGCGCCGGTGCGGCTCGGTCTCCGCGGTGAACGCGGCTGTATCGGCCATCGATTACACCGATCGGCCGAGGAACGCGGCGAGCCGGTCGGCCGGCCCGGCCCCCGCGGGAGCCGACTGCTCCGGGCCGAACAAGGCCACGCCGTCCGGCCCGCGCATGGCGTCCGTGACGTGCAGCCTGGCCTGCGCGAGCAGGACCTCGGCCAGCTCGGGGTCGAGCGCGGTGGGCTGCCCGATCGCGCGGGCCAGATCCCAGCCGTGCGCGAACTGGTCCGCCGTGACGAAACCGAGCACCGCCGCACCGGGGAAGTCGCCCTGCCCCATTCGGACCACCCGCTCCAGCGCGCCCTCGGCGGTGAACGCCGCACCCACGATCCGGATGCTCTCCTCGTACGCGGCCACGTAGTCCCCGGCCGCGTAGTCCACAGCGGGCTCCTCGTCCTTCCCGGCGACCAGCACCGCCCCCCACCGCGCCGAGCCGACGAAGTGGTTGATCAGCGCGTGCACGTCCCAGGACGCGCACGGCGTCGGCGCGGCCATCTGCTCGGCCCGCACCCGCCGCAGCACCTCCATCGTGCTGCTCGCCGCCCGGTTCAGCTCCGCTGTCGCGATCTCGGTCGTTCCTTCTACCGTCATGGCGTCCGCTCCCTGTTCGAGTTCCAGCTTCTCTCAGGCAGACCTCGGCGGCACGGAAAAGGAATCGGTCCGGTTCGGAATCAGTCACGCGCGGGCGAGTTGCCGATCGATCCACTGGGACGTCGTGCTGGTGATGAGGGCCATCGTCGTCGAGCGGGCGGTGGTGACCGGGGTGTCGAAGGTGTGGTTGGCGGCGGGGACTTCGGTGAGCTCGATGGTGGATGGCAGCGCGGGGAACTGGTCGGGGCGGCCGAAGGGGTCGCGGGTGCCTTGGAGGACGAGGGTGGGGCGGCCCGTGGCGAGGAGTTCCTTGGGGCTGCCGGGGCCCAGGAGCGGGTAGGCGAGGGCCAGGACGGCGTGGGCGCCTAGGCGCTCGGCGGTGCGGCAGGCGACTTGAGATCCGGCGCTGCGGCCGCCGGAGATCACCGGGAGGCCGGGGGCGGCGGCCAGCGGCCATAGCGCCGTCCACACGGCGTCCAGCGAGGGCTCGTCGGAGCCGGTGCGGATGCGGCCGAGCCGGTAGGGCTGGGTGACCAGGGCGACCGTCACCCCCTGTCGGGGCAGGGCCGCGGCGAGCGCCTGGAGGTCCGGAGCCTCGACTCCGGTGGCCGTACCGTGGCCGAGCAGGGCGACGGCGCGGGCCTGGCCGTGGGCGGGGTACCAGGTGACGCCGGCCGTGCCCACGGGGGTGGGCACGAGGTCCATGGCCGGGTCGGTGCCGGGTGTCGCGGGCGCGTTCCTACTCATCGTCGGTTCCTTTCCAGCCGGCCAGGAAGCCGGCGAGGGGCTCGGCCACGGCGGCGTCCGCGGGCACGATGTGGCCGGAGGGGTGTTCGAGGATCAGCGGGTCGGCGAAGCGGTCGGCCAAGCGCAGCGAGTCTTTGCGGGGCACGATCACGTCGCGGCGTCCGATGATGTGGACGGAGGGGGTGGTGAGCTTGTGCCGGAACAGTTCGGCGTGCTTCGGCAGGTCGCTGGTGAAGCCGCCGACCATGACCGCGAAGCCGAAGCGGAACTCGGGCGGCGCGGTCCCGCTCTCCTGGACGGCGGTGAGCAGGCCGGTCAGCGCCGCGCCCTGGCTGAAGCCGAAGACCCCGTCGAACCGGGGTCCGGCGCACACGAGGTTGATCGCCCAGTCGCGGGTTCGCTCCCAGCCGTCGAAACCCTCGTGCCACCAGCCGAAATCGCCGCGGGCCCGCGAGGGAGCGTCGGCGTAGACGAATTCAATTTCAGTGTTCTGCGGCAGTGCGGCGACCAACGACTCCATCTGGTCACGCAAGATCGCGCTGCTGCCGTGATAGCCGTGGAGGCAAAGTACGCGCAGGTGAGACATGTGGCCACCGCCAACTGATCGGAGGAAGGTTCGAGGACCTGGATGAGCCGGACGGGTCGGGGTCGGATGACGACCCCGACGGCGTCCGGGGGCGGGGCGGCCTACAGGGCGGCCTTGACCGCTTCGGCGACCTCGTGGTCCTGGTCGGGGTAGCCGCCGCCGACACCGACGGCGCCGATGACCGCGCCGTGCGCGTCGGTGATCGGGACCGCGCCGCCGACGAAGACGACCGGGTCGCCGAAGGCCGAGTCGATGCCGTACATCGGGGCGCCCGGCTGGACGGCGCCGGCCAGGTCGCGGGTCGAGGCCGCGAAGTAGACCGAGGTGCGGGCCTTGGCCTGGCTGGAGTCGACGCTGGCCAGGGCCGCGCCGTCCATCCGGGAGAACGCGACCAGGCGCGCGCCGCCGTCCAGGACGGCGATGGTGAACGCGATGCCGAGGTCGGCGGCCTTCGCCTTGCCCGCCTCGATAGCCTTCTCGACACTGCTCAGGGAAATGCTGCCGGACATAGCTGGTAAGCCTCCTGATTCGCCGTCACCGCTCTGGTGACTGCCTGGGCTCCATCCTGCGACCCGCGCTTGCCATATGTCCAACAGATAGTTCTTCTCGAAGTGATAGATTCCGTGCATGGCAATTTCCCTGCGCCAACTCGAGTACTTCGTCACCGTCGTCGACGAGGGCTCCTTCACCCGCGCCGCCGAACTGCTCCGCGTCAGCCAGCCCGGCCTGTCCCACCAGATCCAGGCCCTGGAACGCGAACTCGGCGGACCGCTGCTCGAACGCCTACCGCGCAAGGTACGCCTGACCCCCGCCGGACGCACCGCGCTCCCCCATGCCAGGGCCAGCCTCGCCCACGCGCAACGCGCCAGCAGCGCCGCCCGCCGCGCCTCCGGCGTGGAAACCGGCGAGCTGCACGTCGGCACGCTCTACTCGATCAGCACCGGCGTCCTGCCCGGCGCCCTGCACACCTGGCGACGCAGCTACCCCGAACTCCAGGTCCACCTGGTCGAGTTCCCGCACACCAACGAACTGGTCGCCGCGATGGAGGCCGGACAGGCGGACGTCGCGGTCGGCCCGGTCCCGGCCGACTGGGACGGGCCCTGCCGGGTGATCGGCGTCGAGGAATTCGTCATCGCCACCGCCCCCGACGCCCTGCCCTACCCCGACGGCACGCAGGTCCCGATGGTCGACCTCGCGCAGCAGGAATGGGTGCACTACACCGCGCGCAGCGGCCTGTCCGACATCCTCAACACCGCCTGCGCCCAGGCGGGATTCACCCCGAGGCTCTCGGTACGCACCGAACAGAGCTCGTCCGCGCTCAGCCTCGCCCGCGCCGGGATCGGCCTCGCCCTGCTGCCCGGCAACGTCATCCCCAAGCACTACGACGGCGTCCTGCTACGCCCCGACCCGCCCGTCCTGCGCCCCCTCGCCGTCTACACCCGGGTACGCCCCGACCCGATCACCGCGGCGTTCGTCTCGGCGATCTCCGTCGAAACCCTCGTCACCCCCACCCACATCACCGAACGACTCGGATCGTTGCCGGAATAGAAGCGCTACGGCGAGACTCCCACCGTCCTGCGCCGCAGTTGACGCCTCGTGTCCCTTGGCGGTCGTGATCCCCAGGACCACGATCAGAGCGCCGCAACCGGCCAGCAGCCACCAGCCGACGTGACCGGCTGCGGTGTACCCGGAGTACCCGCCGTGGGGCGAGCCGTGCGCGGTGACGATCGAGCCCAGCAGTGCCACGCCGAGGCAGCTGCCGATCTGACGCGCCGTCGAGCAGATCGCGCCCGACACGTCCGCGCTCAGATGCGGTGTACCGGACACGGCGGTGGCCGTGATCGGGGCGTTGACCAGGCCGAATCCGGCGCCGAACAGTGCGTACGCGGCCAGCAGGGCGGGCAGGCCGGTGGCCGGAACGACGGTGGTCGCCAGCAGCACGGCGGCCAGCAGCAGCACCCCTCCCCCGGCGATCAGCGGCACCCGCGGGCCGTGCGTGGCGGTCAGGCGTCCGGAGATCGGCGAGGCGATCGCGGCGGCAGCGGCCATCGGGGCCGTCAGCAGGCCGGCGTGCAGCACGTCGTAGCCGCGCACGTCCTGCAGATACAGGGTATTGAGAAAAAGGAAGCCGGAGAGCGCGACGAACGCGGCGACCGCGGACAGCGCGGCTCCCGCGAAGGCCGGGTCGATCGGCGGGCGGTGCCGACGGTGCTCGTAGCCGGCCAGCAGCGTGGTCGCCGCGGCGGCGAGGGCGAGCAGGCCGATGATCAGGATGCTGCCATAGCCGCGGTGGGAGCCCTCGATGATCGCGTAGGTGACCGCGGCCAGCGCGGTGACGACGAGCGCCTGCCCGGCCGGGTCGGGGCGCGGCGTGTCCTCGGTCCGGGACTCGGGCACCAGCGCCGCGACCAGCACG
>Ga0185299_10001450_pt1 | contig 45618 bp, 41 predicted proteins | sample PaiPotPPA55metaG_FD_128002 | JGI IMG/M metagenome (GOLD analysis project Ga0185299, IMG submission 128002) | Iron sulfur acid spring bacterial and archeal communities from Banff, Canada, to study Microbial Dark Matter (Phase II) - Paint Pots PPA... ... | reverse complement strand
GGGAAGGGGAACTGCCCCCTTCCCCTGCAACCCCATCCCCAAAATCAACCCAACCCAATCGGCGAGGGCACAACTTTGAAACCGGACATTTCACTTGCTACAAAAACCGGACATTTTAACTTGCTACCGACAACCCAAGTATTGAGAATTTCCAACCAACATCAAGTTCAGTTAGAGAGGTTCCCGCGCCACGGAAACTGGCGGGGACGAAGGAGTCGCGGGTTCGGGCAAAGACTGTCGGACGAGTTGCTGCGCGGAATCCTGCGCATACTGCAGTACTCGGCCGGGAAATATTCCGAGATAGATCGTCGCGGCAATGCAGGCCGCGAGGGCCACGCCGAGCGAGAAGGGAATCCGAGTCAAAGGAACGGCCTTACGCGCTTCGCGCATGTACATCACAACGATAATTCGCAGATAATAGTACGCGCCGATGCCGCTGTTCAGGACGCCGATCACCGTCAGCCAAATCACGTTGGCCTTCACGGCCGCACTGAATACATAAAATTTGGCAAAAAAACCGCCAGTCATAGGAATGCCAATCAGCGACAGAAGGAAGATGGTAAGCGTCGCCGCCAGGAGCGGGGAGCTGCGCCCCAGGCCTTCATAGTCATCCAGCGTCACATAGCGTTCTCCCGCATTGGCGAAGTGGCTGACGACTGCAAACGCACCCAGGTTCATCGCAGCATAACTTGCCGTGTAGAACATGGCCGCGGAGGTCCCCATATCGGGGGCGGCTGCGAAAGCTACCAGCAAGTATCCCGCATGCGCAATCGAGGAATACGCCAGCAGTCGCTTCACGTTGTTCTGGACCAATGCACCCACGTTGCCCAGGGTCATGGAAAGCGCTGCCGAAACCCATACCAGCCAGAATTGTCCGGGTACGTTGATCACGAAGACGATGCGTAACAACACGGCGAACGCCGCGGCCTTCGGCGCAGTCGACATCAAACCCACAATCGGTGCGGGCGCTCCTTCATACACGTCGGGAGTCCACACGTGGAACGGCGCAGCCGCCACCTTGAATCCCAAACCCACAAACATCATTGCTACTGCAACGAATGCCAGCAATGGAATTGGACCGCTCTGCAAGGCCCTGCTGATCTGGTCGATATTCGTTGACCCCGTAGCCCCGAACATCAATGCCACTCCGTACAGAAAAAATGCCGTGGCGAATGATCCCAGCAAGAAATACTTCAGCGAGGCTTCCGCGCTGGCCGCCTCATGCCGGCGAAATCCCGTAAGCACGTAAGACGAGATCGAAGAAATCTCAAGCGCGATGAAAATCAGAACAAGTTCCACAGCCGACGACATCAAGGCCATGCCAACGACGCCGAAAAGAATCAGCGCATAGTATTCTCCGGCGCGAATCCGCTGCACGCTCATGTATTCGTAAGAGCTGAGAATGACAACGGCAGCGATGGCAATCACCAGTAAATGAAAAAAAACGCTGAATCCATCTACCTGCACCATGTTCCAGAAGGCGGTACCCGGAGACTGTGCCATGAACCACGTCGCTGCAATTCCCGCAAGGGTTCCCAGGAAGGCAATCCGCCCAAGAACTCTCTGCCCGGTCCGCTCGTCGAGTAGCGGCTCCATCAGCATTACGATGATGCCGAAAATCGAGAGCACGATTTCCGGTAGGATCCGAACGTAATCGGCACCCTGCGGGAGCACTTGCGAGTAGGCAGGGATGAAAGCGGTAATCATCGCCTCGGCGCCCAATGCTACGGCGGTCATTGCTCCAGCGATCATTGTCCCACCACACGGCTGGCCACTCGTACGAATGGCATGAGCGCCGCCTGAACCGCGGGATCTATCGCCCCCAGCCAGAGGATGGGAGCGACTCCCATCACCAGCGCCGCGGCGGCACAGGGCCACACCGCCCACTTTTCGAATCCCGAAAGGTCGCTCAACGAGTTGTTCGCTGCGTGCGTGACCTTACCGTAAAACACTCGCTGGTACATCCACAGCAGATAGACCGCGCTCCAAATCACGCCTGTGGCCGCGAGTATGCCGAAAACCGGTCTAGCCTGGAACGCGCCGCTCAACACCAGAAATTCACCGATGAATCCATTCAGCAATGGCAGCCCAGCCGACGCCAGCACGATCGCCAGGTACGTCGTGGCGTACACCGGCATTGGCGAGGCCAGTCCGCCAAACTCGCTGATCTCGTACGTATGACGCCGTTCGTGCAGAATCCCTGCCAGCATGAAGAGTCCGCCCGTAGAAATTCCGTGAGCCAGCATTACGAACATTGCGCCATTTAACCCCGCCTGCGTAAAGCTGAAAATTCCCAGCACCACGAATCCAAGATGGCTGACCGAGGAGTACGCTATCAGCTTCTTCATGTTGGGCTGCACCATCGCTACCAGCGCTCCGTAGATGATTCCAATTAACGCGAGCGTCATCACCCAGGGAGCGTTGTGCCGCGACTGCTCCGGGAACAGTCCGAGGTTGAACCGCAATAATCCGTAGGTTCCCATCTTGAGCAGAACTCCCGCGAGCAACACTGATCCAGCCGTGGGCGCCTCAACGTGAGCATCGGGCAGCCACGTGTGGAAAGGGAACAGAGGAACCTTCACGGCAAAGGCCAGAAAGAATCCGAGGAATAGCCACTGCCCGGCCGCCGGGAACCCGGACACAGCGCCGCTCGCGATCTGGTCGCGAATCACGACAAAATCAAAGCTGCCGGTATGCGCATATAGCCAGAGAATCGCGGCCAGCATGAACACCGAGGCGATCATTGTGTACATGAAAAATTTCACGGCAGCATAAACTCTGCGCTCGTGACCAAAAATGCCGATCAGCAGCGCCATGGGAATCAGCGTTGCTTCCCAGAAGAAGTAAAACAGAAACAGGTCGAGCGAAGTGAAGACGCCGATCAGCGCTGTTTCCAGAATCAGCAGCAGGATGAAGAATTCTTTAACCCGCTCGTGAATCGACTGCCAGGAAATCAGCACGCACAGCGGCGTGAGAAAGGTGGTCAGCACCACCAGCCACAAAGAAATGCCATCCACGCCCATGTGGTAGTGGATATTGGGAGTCGAGACCCATGGCCGGTCGATCTCATACTGAAACTCGGTTTGGCCACGATGAAAATAGACTGGCAGATGCAGAGACAGCACGAATGTCAGCAGGGAAATGACCAGCGCAAAAATCCGAATGTCCCGGTCGCGCCGGGGAAAAACCATCAGCAGCAATCCTCCCGCCAGCGGAAGGAACGTCACCAGCGTCAGAATGATGGAGCTGAGATTGGCAGTGCTCATCGCGCTCCCGTCCACATCCAGATCATGAAGGCAATGACCAGAGCCGACCCGGCTGCAACCCATCCCGCATAGGAGCGGATATTGCCGGATTGCATGTGGCGCACCTCATCCGAGACATGCCGGGCGCCGTCTCCCGCATCGTTCACTGCCGCATCGATAATCTTTCGATCCACCCCTTGCCAAAGAATTCGAGTAGAGCCGTTGATCAGCGGCCTGACAAAAAGAGCGCCGTACAATTCGTCCACGTAGTACTTGTGGAGCAGCGTCTGATACGTTCCCGACATCGAAGCTGCAATCTTTTGCGGCAAGTGCGGATTTCGATAATAAAGTTGCCACGCGAGTCCCAAGCCGAGCAGCGCCGCCACCACCGAGATCGCAGTAAAAATCAGCTCAGTCGAAACTCCACTCTTCGCCTCCGGCCCCTCGGTCTCCTGTGCGGGCGCGCTCTTCTCGCCCATCGGAGCCTGCTGCGCGTCGGCTGGGGCGCTGCCATGAAAGACCGGACCGAGAAACTTATCGAATCGATTATTGCCGCCCAACGATCCGGGCACGCCAACATACCCGCCCACCACCGAGAGCACCGCCAGAATCGCCAACGGGATCACCATCACCCTCGGACTCTCGTGAATGCCGCCGTGGCCGTGGCCTCCATGCGCATCGTGAGCAGAATGAGTTTGCGCCTCGCCACGATATTCGCCAAAGAAGGTCATGAACCAAAGCCGGAACATGTAGAACGAAGTAATGCATGCGGTAGTCAATCCCACCAGCCAGTAAGCCCAACTTGCCTGGTAGGCGCGCCACAGGATCTCATCTTTGCTGAAAAATCCCGCCAGCCCCGGAATGCCAGCAATGGTCAATGTGCCCGCTGTCATCGTCCAGAAGGTCCACGGAATCTTCGTCCGTAGCCCGCCCATCTTGCGCATATCCTGCTCGCCGCCTACCGCATGAATGACTGACCCAGCCGCGAGAAATAGCAGACCCTTAAAGAATGCGTGGGTCATCAGGTGGAAAATTCCGGCCGAGAACGCGCCCACGCCGCAAGCCATGAACATGTATCCGAGCTGAGAAACCGTCGAGTAAGCGAGAACTTTCTTTATGTCAGTCTGCACCACGCCGATCGTGGCGGCAAAAAAAGCGGTCAGCGTTCCGATGATCGCGACCACCGTCAGGGCCATCGGCGCCCGCTCAAAAATCATGTGTGACCGCGAAACCATGTAGACGCCCGCCGTCACCATGGTCGCAGCGTGGATCAAGGCCGAAACCGGCGTTGGACCCTCCATGGCGTCCGGAAGCCAGATATAAAGCGGAATCTGCGCCGACTTGCCACACGCTCCCACCATCAGCAGAATCCCGATCGCCGTAAGCAGCCCAGCGCCAGCCTTTTCCGCACCCAGAGGCGCAACGCTCTGGAACACCTGATCAAAATTCAATGAGCCAAAATGCTTGATCAACAGAAACAGTGCGATGAGAAATCCAAAGTCGCCAATGCGATTTACAATGAACGCTTTTTTACCCGCCGCCGCCGCCGAATCCTTGGTGAACCAGAACCCGATCAGCAGATACGACGCCAGACCCACGCCTTCCCAGCCAATGAACATCACCAGGTAGTTGTCAGCCAGCACCAGCGTCAGCATGAAAAACATGAACAGATTGAGATAGCTGAAAAACCGGTAGTAGCCGGGATCGTCCCACATGTAGCCGACTGAGTAAATGTGAATCAGAAATCCAACTCCGCTCACTACCAGCAGCATTACCAGCGAGAGTTGATCAAGATAGAAGGCAAAATCAACGGCGAAACTTCCAGTGCGAATCCAGTGCGCCAGATTCTCGTGGTAGGGAACTGATAACGAGGAAAAGCGCATCGTGACCCACAAAGCCATCGCAAACGCAGCTCCGCTAAAAACCAATGCGATGGTAGTCACGGCGCGCCGCGAAGAGTTCTTCCCGAGAAAGCCGTTAATCGCCGCCCCCGCCAGCGGCAGGATCGGGATCAGCCAGAGATTGAGCATCGGGTTCATAGCTTGAGCAGGTTCACCTGATCCACGTTCAAAGTCTCGCGTGTACGATAGACCGCAATAATGATGGCTAGTCCCACAGCGGCTTCCGCGGCCGCCACGACCATGACGAAGAAAACAAAAACCTGGCCTGCCAGCGCGTGCCAGTGCGCCGCAAACGCAACGAACGAAAGGTTCACTCCATTCAGCATCAGCTCAATCGACATGAAGATGGTGATGATGTTTCGTTTGATCAGGAATCCGGCCACGCCACAGGCAAACAAAAATCCGCTGAGCAGCAAGTAATAAGACAGCGGCACCATCAGTCCACCTTCCTGGCCGCAGACTCCGGCTTGCTGGCCAGCACTACGGCGCCCATGATGGCGATCAAGATCAACACGGAAGTGACTTCAAAGGGCAACAGAAAATCGTGAAAGAGAAGTTGCGCAATATCCGTCGGATGCCCAGGCAATGCGCCGATCGCCACAGCTTCGGTCCCCGAGTGCCGCAGCACCACCCATGCCATGAGCACGCTGGCGGTCAGCACGCCGGGCACTCCCAACAGAAGAGCGACCTGGCTTCCCTTGGTCTCTTCCTCTACGCCCGCGTTCAGCAGCATGATAACGAACACAAACAGAACCATGATCGCGCCCGCATAAACGATCACCTGCACCGCAGCGACGAACTCCGCGCCCAGCAGCAGATATTCGCCGGCGAGCGCCGCCATCACTGCGATCAGCGAAAGCGCGCTGTTGATCGGGTGCCGCTGCGCCAGCAGGTTGACCGACCCGCCCACGCAAACCGCCCCGAACGCCAGAAATAAAATGAGGTGGAAACTCATCGAAACCGTTCTACCAGGCCACGGCAATCGCCGTCGCCACCAAGTTCGCAATCGCCAGCGGCAAGAGAAACTTCCAGCCAAACGACATCAGTTGGTCATAGCGGAAGCGCGGCAACGTCCCGCGCACCCAGATATACAGAAAGAGAAAACAGAAAACCTTAGCGAGAAACCAAAATACCGGCAGCACCGCCTGCACCAGCGGCGGCCCACCCAGCGGCCCATGCCATCCGCCAAAAAATAACAACGTTGCCAGACAAGCCACGGTGATCATGTTGGCGTACTCCGCCATAAAAAACATGGCGAACTTCATGGAACTGTATTCAGTATGGTAGCCAGCGACTAATTCGGTCTCGGCTTCCGGTAGATCAAACGGAATGCGATTGGTTTCCGCATAGGCGGCCATCAAGTAAATGAAAAACGCGACAAACTGCCCATGAAAAATATTCCATCGAGGTATGAAGCCGAGAAACCGGCCGCCCTGCGCATCGACAATCGTTCGCAGACTGAAACTGCCGGACTGGATCAGCACCCCGACCAGCGAGAGTCCCAGCGCAATTTCATAACTGACCATCTGCGCACTCGCGCGCAGTCCCCCCAGCAGCGAATATTTGTTATTCGACGACCATCCCGCGAGCGCCACTCCGTACACACCCATCGAGGTCACGCCCAGAATCAGCAACAGGCCGATGTTTACATCTGCAATTTGCAGCGGAATGTTGTAGCCAAAAAGCGGGATCGAATTGCCGAACGGTATCACAGAAATCGAAGTAAGAGCGAAGATCACCGCCATCATCGGCGCTGCCAGGAATAATGGCTTGTAAACGTGCGGCGGAGTCAGATCTTCTTTAAACAAAAACTTCAGTCCGTCGGCCGCAGGCTGCAGCAGTCCAAACGGCCCTACCCGCGTGGGTCCCCACCGATTCTGCATGTGGCCCACCACCTTTCGTTCCAACCATACCGTGTATGCCACCGCGGTAAGAAGCAGGAACAGAACGATCAGCGACTTGATTGCCGACACGAGTATGAAAACGCCAACCGACAAGGCCTTTGTTCCTCTCCAGATGCTGCCAATCGTCAATACGTGAATCAGTCTGCCGCGACTTCGGCAGGCTGCGCTTCGTGGCTCTCCACTACCGACTTCAACGCGCGTGAGTAGCGTCCCAAAGTTCCGGAACTGAAAAGGCCATCGTTCGCGGGTTCTATGGATTCCGGCCGATGCGCAACTCCGGCCCCGGACTTGGCCAGGGAAGTATGCTGGCTATTGCCCGCCAGCAGATTCATGCGGGACACGTCATATCCAGGAACCAGTCGCTGAATCTCATCCAGAATCGCAGTCGGATCGAACGGGCTCATCTTCGGCTCCAGTCCGTGAGCCTCAAGCCATACCGCGTGACGGTCGGCCTCGCCCGATTGCGCTCCGCGCGACTGCCCCATGTCCGCATGCGTTCCGCCGCCAAACGGTACAAGCTTGCGGACGTCGAAGCCCATAGCGTCCGCGATGCGCACGATCATTTCGAAATCGCTCTTGGTTCCAGTAACCTCGCCAGCTTTTTTCACTAACTGCAAGTCGCCGCAAGTATTGGTGAACGTACCCGACTTCTCGTAAGCATTCGCGGCGGGCAGCACCACATCGGCCATCACTGCGGTCTCGGTCAGGAACATGTCCTGCACCACGACGAAGCTCTTCGAAAAGGCAAATGGATCGATGTTCAACCGTCCTACCGGATTCGATCCAACCACATAAAGCGCTTTCAACTTGCCAGATTGTCCCCCATCCACCATGCCCATCAAATCGAGGCCAGCGGTCTGCGGAATTTCTCCCCATTCCTGATGGAACTCGCTGCTTCCAGCGATCGGGTGATATCCAGGCAGCAAATCGGGATACACGCCCATGTCTGCCGCTCCGCGCGAATTTGCATAGTCGGCGAGGCACACGAACTTGGCTCCTGAGATTTGGGAACCAAACTTTACGAGATTGGCTATATCCTCTCCACGAAGCTCACCACCGAACGCGATCACCAAATTCGTTTCGCCGAGTAGCTTCTCGCGCAGCGCAACCCACCCATCCTTACTAACGGATGAACTGACCAGTCCATCCGAAGCGGCGTCGTTCCCGCTGAAAAACTCCGCAACTTGAGTTTCACATCCGGGGGAAATCTGGGTGAAACTTGTTGCCTGCCGCCGCAACTTAATCGGCTTGGAATTGATCACGTACAGCTTTGCCCGATGCAGGCGCACATTGTTGCGAATCTGCCACGCCAGCAGCGGATGCTGTTCGGTCGGATCATTCCCAATCAGTAGAATGGCCGGCGCTGTAAAGACGTCCGCCATGCTAGCCGTAGCACCTGGCTTTCCGCGCAGCGCTGTCGCCAGGGCAGGGAAGTCAGCAGTCCGGTGGTGATCGACATTGTTTGTCTTCAGCACTACGCGAGCGAACTTGGAGAGAAGATAATCTTCCTCATTCGTAGTGCGCGTGGAGCCCACAACTCCAATGGCTCCACCGCCTTCTACGTCACGAATTCCCGCAAATGTCTTGCCGATTAGAGCAAACGCTTCTTCCCACGTGGACGGTTCCAGTTTTCCATTCTTGCGAATCAGCGGACGCGTCAGCCGCTCTTCATGATTAGCAAAATCAAACGCGTATCGTCCCTTGATGCAGAGGAAGTCGCCGTTCGTTCCGCTCTTATCGCGATTATCGCCACGAACAATCTCCATGCCCGTATCCGCGCGGCGCACCCCCAAAGTCGTCTTGCAGCCATCCCCGCAATGCGTGCAGATGGTGCCGACATGCTTCATCTCCCAGGGACGCGTCTTATAGCGATACGCCCCGGAAGTAAGCGCCCCCACAGGGCAAATGTCGATGCACATGCCGCACTCTTCGCACTCCAGATGGTCTTCCTTATTCGGCGCGATGATCGAACTAACGCCGCGGTTTTGCACTCCCAGCGCCCAAACGTCCATGCCCTCACCGCAGACGCGCACACAGCGATAACAAAGGATGCATCGCGGACGATCGAAGAACACCACCGGCGACCACTGCTGCTCATCCTTATGATTCTTGGCCTCCATGAACTTCGATTCGGCCGCCCCATAGGAGAATGTCATGTCCTGCAGTTCGCACTCGCCGCCGGCATCGCAGACCGGACAATCCAGCGGATGATTTCCCAGCAGAAGTTCGACCATGGACTTGCGCGCCTGGCTAATCTCTTCGCTGTCTGAAGTCACGATCATCCCCTCGCTGATCACCGTGGTGCACGCGGTCTGCAGCTTGGGCATCTTCTCGATCTTCACGAGACACATGCGGCAAGCGCCCTGCAGCGAAAGATTGGGGTAATAGCAAAACGAAGGCACTTCAATGCCCACACGCTTGCAAGCCTCGATCAGCAGCGTCCCCGAGGGAGCCGTCACCTTCTTGCCATCAACCGTAAGTGTTACGTCAGCCATATTTGTAGGGCCGGCGTCTCGCCGGCAATCCGTAGTTTATGTGGCGCGGGTACTCTTGCCCGCGACGGCCGTTCTAGCGGCGATAAGGCTCTATCAGGCCATCACCGGTTCCGCCGCACCCTCTTTTTCATAGGGGCAAGGCCTGCCTTCCAAATGATCCTCAAACTCTTTGCGGAACTTTTTCACGAACGCGATCGTCGGCATCGCCGCCGCATCGCCCAGGGGACAAAACGTCCGGCCCAGCATGTTCTCCGAGAGATACTGCATGTTATCGATATCCTTTTTCACGCCGCCGCCGCGATGGAATCGAGTCAGCGTCTTCTCCAGCCAATCCGTGCCCTCGCGGCAGGGGATGCACCATCCGCAACTTTCATGCTTGTAAAACTTCATCGTCCGCAGCGCGAATTTCACTATGCATTGCTGGTCGTCGACCACCACCACGCCGCCGGATCCCAGCATCGAACCTGCCTTCGCCAGCGAATCAAAATCCATCGCGACATCGATCTCGTCAGCCTTCAACGCCGGACAAGACGACCCTCCCGGCACCACCGCCTTCAACCCGCGCCCGCCTGGAATCCCGCCGCCAACTTCATAAATCATCTTCTTCAGGTTGTAACCCATGGGCAGTTCGTACACGCCTGGCTTGGCAATATTTCCGCTCAGACAAAACAGCCGGGTGCCCCCATTCTTCGGCGTGCCCAGCTTGGCGTACCAATCCGCGCCGCCCAGAACAATGTGCGGTACGTTCGCCAAAGTCTCCGCATTATTAATGACGGTAGGCCCGCCCCACAGTCCCACCACTGCAGGAAACGGGGGCCGAATCCGTGGAATGCCGCGCTTCCCCTCGAGCGACTCCATCAGCGCCGATTCCTCACCGACTTCATACGCCCCGGCGCCACCATGCCAATAAATGTCAAAGTCACGCCCGCTGCCAAAAATGTTTTTCCCGAGAAAGCCCTTGGCATAAGCGTCGCGAATCGCCTTCTGCATGATGACCAACAGGTAGCGATATTCGCCGCGGATATAGATGTATCCGCTCCGCGCACCCACTGCCAAACCTCCGATCATTACCCCTTCAATCACCGCATGCGGATCATGCTCGAAGATCAGGCGGTCTTTGCACGTGCCCGGTTCGCTTTCGTCGCCGTTGCACAGCACATACTTCGGCTTGGCCGATTGCTTGGGCACGAAGGACCACTTCATCCCCGTCGAGAATCCCGCGCCACCGCGCCCGCGCAGCCCGGAGTTCTTAACCTCATTAATAATGGCATCCGCTTCCATGCCAAGCGCCTTCTGCACCGCCTTGTAGCCGTCTAGTTCGAGGTAACGGTCAATATCGGTCGCACCCAGCCCGAACCGCCGGCTGACGACCTTTACTTCATCGGGATGGGAAACCAGTGTTGCCATTGCCTAATTTTATAAGTTGGAAATTGAGTAATTTGAGATCCGCAACTCAAGGTCTGCAAATTACAAAATTGCCAAATCGCTCCATTGCCAAATGTTCTAACTCTTTCGATACGCGTCCAGAATGCTATCGATCTTCTCGGTCGTCAGGTTCTCGTGAAAATCGTAGTTCACCTGCGCCGCCGGAGCCCAACTGCATGCCCCAATGCATTCCACTTCTTCCAGGGTAAACAATCCGTCTGGCGTCGTTCCCTTGTGACCGACACCCAGTCTCTTCGCACAGTGCTGCAAAATCTCTTCCCCGCCCCGCACCAGGCAACTGATATTGGTGCAAATCTGCACGTTAAACTTGCCCCGCGGGTTGGTTGTCAGCATCGAGTAATAGCTGATCACGTTCCGCACTTCGAGCTCCGTCAGATCAAGCCGCCCAGCCAGCTCCGTGATCACCTCATCGGAAAGAAATCCAATTTCATCCTGCGCATAAAGAAGGGTTGGTACGAGCGCCGACCGCTTCGTCGGATAATGCGGAACCATCTCCGCAAACCGCGCTTCGAATTCGTCAGAAAGTCTCACCGGTCAATTTCCCCTAACACAATGTCGATCGATCCAATGGCCGCAACCACATCGGCAATCAACCCCCCTTCGCACATCTTCGGCAAGGTCTGCAGGTTCGCCAAACAGGCGGCGCGCATGTGTACGCGATAGGGTTTAGCCGTCCCATCGCTCACGATGTAGTAGCCCATCTCGCCCCGCGGCGACTCCACTGCCTGATAAACCTCGCCCGCGGGCACTGCGAAACCTTCCGTAATAATCTTAAAGTGATAGATGAGCGCTTCCATCTGCGTCTTCATCTTCTCGCGCTCCGGCAACACAACGCCGGGAGCGTCAGCTTTGATCGCCCCCTCCGGCATCCCATCCAGCGCCTGTTGCACAATTTTGATCGATTCCCGCAGTTCCATCACGCGGCACATGTAACGCGCAAAAACGTCGCCCTCCTGCGCCACCGGAACCTTGAACTTGAAGTTCTCATAGCCCGAGTAAGGCATATCGCGCCGCAGATCAATATCCACGCCACTTCCGCGCAGGGTAGGTCCGCTCGCGCCAAGAGCGATGGCATCTTCGGCAGTCATCCGAGCCACGCCCTTGGTGCGCATCATCCAGATCGGATTTCCCGTCAAAAGGTTCTCGTACTCGTCCACCTTCCCGGGAAAACGCTGGGCAAACTCCTGTACGCGCGCGAAAAATCCTAGCGGCGGTTCCAGTGCCAGACCTCCGATGCGAAAGTAAGAGGTCATCATGCGCTGTCCGCTGATCGCCTCGAACAGCTTCAAAATTTCTTCCCGCTCGCGGAAGCAATAGAGAAACACCGTCATCGCGCCGATATCCAGTGCGTGCGTTCCCAGCCACACCAGATGCGAATTGATGCGCGTCAATTCGTTCATCAGAACCCGCATCCACTGCGCCTTTGGAGGAATCTCCAGCCCCAGGAGTTTCTCCACAGCCAGCACGTAGCAAAGATTGTTGGTCATGGGGCACAGATAGTCGATGCGGTCGGTCAGCGGCACCACCTGTTGATAAAACTTCGCCTCGCACGTCTTTTCAATTCCCGTGTGCAGGAATCCAATGTCCGGCATAATCCGAACCACGGTCTCGCCATCGATCTCCAGCAGAACCCGCAGCACGCCATGCGTAGAGGGATGCTGCGGCCCCATGTTCAGGATCATCGTCCGATCCTGCCCGGGCTCGAGAACCAGCGTCGGTGTCAGATGCGCCATAGCTAGCGGTAACCCTCCACCGGATAATCTTTGCGCAAAGGATGGCCTTCCCAGTCCTCAGGCATCAAAAGCCGAAGCAAATAAGGATGTCCCGTGAAGCGAATCCCGAACAGATCAAAAACTTCACGCTCAAAATAATTCGCTCCCGGCCACACTGAACACAGCGACTCCACCACCGGACTGGCACTGTCCAGTCGAACTTTTAGCCGCACGCGCTCCTTATTAGGAATCGACAACAGATGGTAGATCACTTCAAATCGAGGCTCCGCCGGGTACCAATCCACGCAGGTGACGTCTGAAAGGAAGTTGAGCGCGCACTCAGCGTCATCACGCAGCAGAGCGCAAACCTCGCGAATATGCGCTCGATCAATGTAAATCGACATCTCATCGCGGTCGAACTTCACTCCTGTAACCGCCGCTCGATTCCAGGCCAGCAGTCGCGCCACCGCCGGATGCCCCTTCAGTTGCTCAAGATCGGTGATCGCCGGCGCCAAAGCCATTACCGTATTCCCCGCCGCAGGGCCTCTGGACCCCAATCCAGCACGCCTTTTTTCCACACATAAAAAAATCCCACGAGAACGATCCCGATATATACAAACATTTCCCATAGCCCAAAATGCTTGAGATCGTGCAGAATTACAGCCCACGGATAAAGAAATACGGCTTCCACGTCGAAGAGAATAAAGAGCATCGCCACCAGATAGAACTTCACCGAAAAACGCCCCCGAGCATCGCCCACCGGGGTCATACCGGATTCGTACGGAGACATCTTCGCCCGAGTCGGTTTCCGCTGCCCAATCAGCCAAGAAAGCGTGATAATGGCAGTCGCAATCCCCCCCGCCAGCAGAATGTGGATCAGGAAAGGCAGGTAGCTTGCGAAGTAATTGTCTGGCATAGCGGAGCGTATATATAATTCGCGCCAAGCGCGAACTAAACATTCTAGATTAGGTGCTGGTGCGCGCGAGTGTCAAGGGAAGGGAGGGAGAATTTGATCAGTTTGCGATCGGTTCATTCGGATCGCTGAAATTCTAAACCCTGATAACCCCGCAAACGTTGTAAGCTCAGGGTGTTTAAGTTTTCAGGCAAAATCGCCTAATCGCCTAATCGCCCAATTGCAAATTCACTCATGATTTTTGGCTTCAATACCGACGTAAAACACGGTGACACCATCTATCACGTGCAAAGCGAGGCGCGGGAGAGCGAAAAATTGCTCCAGACGCAAGTCTTCATGCGCGGAAGGTGCGTCGGCAAGAAGGCAATTTCCTATGCGACCTCGCTCGAAGCCGGTTTTAGCGATGCCCAAAAAGAGCAGCAGTTGCGCGACCAGCATCGCCTGGTCCTCGAATCCATCCGGGAAGGGAAGTTGGAAAGCGTCCTCGATCACGCCGAAACCGAAACCTTGGCCGCCATTAAACAACTCGACATCCAATGGGAGAATGCTCTTTCGGTTCATGCGAACCGTAATCTGACCATGCGATTGCGCGCCACCGAAGGCGGATCGGCCCTCCCGAACGCACGTCTTACGTTTCGCTTCGCCCGTGTCGACGCCGCACCCTTTTATACCCAGGTGATCACCGATTCCACAGGCGGCGCCGAAATCTCCATCGAAGTCGACGAGTCCGCCTTACCAGACTCCTCCGTCATCGTTCAAGCCAACCACGAAGGCCGCACGGTGACCCGTAAATTCGTGTTGCGCAAGTCCGAGTAGGCGTAGCAGCCCCCCGTGAGAAAATCTAGGTGATGAAACTGCATATCAACGGAGAAGCTCGCACCTTCGAGGACCCCGCGCCGCCCACCCCATTCACGCTCGCGGCGCTGATCGAATCGCTCCATATGAAGTCCGACCGCGTCGCCATCGAACTCAATCGCGAAATCTCCCCACGCGACCGCTGGCAGCAAACGGTCCTCAAAGACGGCGATCGCCTCGAGATCGTCCACTTTGTCGGCGGCGGCTGTCCTAAGTCTGTCAGGCACTCTTCTAGTTAACCCCTGGCCTACTATTCTTCCTTGACTCCCGTCCGCTCGTGTCTAAAATGTTTGAAACATTTGACTCGCAAATTGTTTCGAACATACTCGGAGGCGAATGCAGGATCGATTTCCTTCCAATGATGTGATTGCCCTGACTGGCATCACCGCCCGCCAGCTGCAATGGTGGGACGAACGTGGGGTCGTCAAGCCCGAAAGAGAGGGCCATCGCCGCCTGTATTCCATGCAGAACCTCACCGAGGTCGCAGTCATCTGCGAACTCCGGCGCAAAGGCTTTTCACTCCAGGGAGTACGAAAGGTCATGCGCTTTCTGGACCGGGAATTCAAAAAGGGCTTGGCGGACATCGTCAGCCGCACCTCCGACGTCCACCTGCTGACGGATGGCACCCACCTCTATCTCGAAACATCGGCGCGGCAAATCGTCGATATCCTGAAGAATTCCAATCAGCCGATCCTCGGGGTTTGTCTCAGCGACGCCGTCCGCCATGTACGGGCTGAGGTCGTCGCCAGAAAATCGAGTACTTCCGTAATAGCGCCGGCCGAGCGCCGGCGTGCTAGAAAGGTCTCTTAGGCAGGCGTTTTAGTTTAGAGGATTTAGCTAAACGATTTTGGCTAACAAGGTTTGGTTCACAAGGGGGAAACATGGTCGGCGAACTGGACTTGATTAATGAATGGATCCCGGAACACATGCAGCCCGGAACCGTCTTTGTGCTGGAAAATGCCGGTGAAGTCGGCGAAAAGGAAGATCCCTATTGGGCCGTGTTAGCTTGCCCATCCTGCGGTATGCTGGGACTCATCACCCGCCGGCAAATCAACGGTCTGGTCCCCGTCATCTGCGGAAGCGAAAAATGTTCTGCGCAGTTTTTCATTCGTGATAGCGAAGTCGTGGTGCGCAAGCCCTTTTAATCGGTCCCGGGACGCGCCTGCGGCATTCAGCTCTTACCCGCCTGCAGTTCGCTCATTTCGACGGGAACCTGGTCTACGATCTCAATCCCGAAACCTTCGAGCGCAGCCACTTTTTTCGGCCGGTTCGTCAGAAGCCGGATCCGCCTCAGGTTCAGGTCTGAAAGAATCTGTGCCCCTATTCCAATCTCGCGCTGAGTTTGGCGTTCGTTATCGAGCAGTGCCGGCAATTTCCTCCCCCGGTGAAACGTCAACGCAGTCCGCTCTCCGATTTTCTCTTTGGAAAATCCCTGCGAAGTCTGGTGCAGATAGATCAAAGCCCCGCGCCCTTCTTGTGCAATCCGGCGCAGCGAGCCCTCCAGGGTGGCATGACACTCGCAACCGGTCGATCCAAACACGTCGCCCATCAGGCAATGAGCGTGCATACGTACCAGCACCGGCGCATCGCTGTTCTTGTTAACGTCCCCCACATCCCCACGAATCAAGGCCACGTGCGACTCTCCACCATCCACTTCGCTCTCATAGGCGATCAGCCGAAACTGTCCGTAGCGCGTGTCCACCAAAGCCTCACCAACACGGTGCACGTAGCGTTCATGCGCCATACGGTAGCGGATCAGCTCCGCCACGGTCAGCATCTTCAATCCATGCTGGTTACAGAATTCGATCAGATCCGGAACCCGCGCCATGGTTCCGTCATCCTTCATGATTTCGCAAATAATACCTGCGGGAATCATTTCCGCCAGCCGCGCGAGATCGACGGAAGCTTCAGTTTGCCCCGCGCGCACCAGCACTCCGCCCTTTCGTGCGCGAAGAGGGAACACGTGACCGGGCCGCGCCAAGTCTGAGGGCTTCGTCGCCGGATCAATAGCCACCTGAATCGTGCGCGCCCGATCGTACGCGGATATTCCTGTCGTCACGCCCACGCGCGCGTCGATCGTCTCGCAGAACGCAGTACCGTATTGTGAAGTATTCTCCGCGCTCATCGGCCCCAGCCGCAGATGATCCAGCCTCTCCTCCGTCATGGCCAGACAAATAAGTCCACGTCCGTACTTGGCCATGAAGTTGATAGCGTCAGGCGTAACTTTCTCGGCTGCCAGCGTGAGATCCCCTTCGTTCTCGCGGTCTTCGTCGTCCACCACCACGATCATGCGGCCGGCGCGGATCTCCTCGATCGCAGCCGGCACATCGACAAAGGACCCATGTGGGTTCATATCAAGAATTGTAACAAACGGGTTTTGTCATTTGGCTACTGTAAATCTCTCCTGCCGAAGACTTGAAGAGGATGTTTAAGGCGCCGGGAAAGGGAAAGACCTTTGGGCTTTCGGCGCTGAAACAATCGGAGGGTTCAAGCTGCCGGCGGGGTAGTGGCTTGCTTCAGTTTCATCTTGAGCGCGTAGCACTCCTCGTGAATCGTTCTTCCGTATTCATCCGCCTTTGCTGATTCCAGACTCACTGGCTGTTCGCAGATGCTGCAAAGTACAACTTGGAGGTGACGATGGAAACGCATCCCAGCCGAAGCTGCATTTCGAGGAACCGGGCTATCCATACATAGCCTCCTCTCATGTTGGAAGCGTATCGTCGCTTAGGCGCCTCGTCTGTCGGCTAGCGCACATTTAGCGCAAACTGGGGGAATGGCTGCTAAGCGGACCGCCGGTCTGGCGGTTGATCTTTCCTGTTGTTTACCAACCTGTTCACAAGCAATCTTCTCAATCGTTCGGTATGCTCGCGAAGAGCGGATCTCAGCTCTGCGAAAATCTCGGGCAACTCGGACTCTTGAGCCCTAATGGCTTTGCGGCACAGTTGACGGATGCGGTCGTCTAATCTACGGGAGGGCACATTGCTGTAAGTTTTCAACTCTGTTCAAAGAAAGTCCATACGGTAGTTGGGGTAGGCCCTTGTCGCATATTCCTTAGGGTTGCCGCACTACTGCAGATTCGGCTGCTCTTGTCCCTGATTCCCTCCGCCTCCCCTGCCATTTCCAATCACATCGCCGGACACGATCATCTCGACGCGTCGATTCAACTGCCGCCCTGCGGCCGTGCTGTTGTCCGCCACCGGATCCGCTTTCCCCATGCCCCGCGCCACCACGTTATTCATCGATACACCTGAGGTGACAATGTAATCTCGCACTGCTTCCGCTCGTTTGTCCGATAGAGTCTGATTGTATTCATCGCTGCCGATTGAATCCGTATATCCCTCGACCTGCAACTTCAGATCAGGATAAGCCAGCACGATTCCAGATATCCTCGCCAATCGTTCCCGCGCCTCCGGCTTCAACGTGTATTTATTGAAATCAAATAACACATCCGGCATGCTGACGACCAACCCCCGCGCCGTATCCCGCGTTTGCAGCACTTGGTTCAACTGCGCCAGCAAACGCGCCCGCATCTCTTCTTTCTGCCGAACCGCTTCCTGCCGCTGTTGTTCAGCCTGATTGGCCGCCTGTTGAGCAGCCGCTGCCGCCGCCTGTGCCGCCTGCTGCTGTGCCAAAGCCGCAGCCTGCTGCCGCTGCGCCTCAGCCTGCGCTGCCTCGGCTTCGGACCGCCGCCGCGCATCTTCATCGGATTGAGCCTGGGCTTGCGCGGCTTGCTTTTGCGCGCTCGCCGCATCCGCCTCTGCCTTCGCCTGCGCTTCCTCGTGCGCTCGTCGTTCCGCGTCCAGTTTCGCCTGCTCTTTGCGCCGCAATGTCAGCACCCGCGCATCTTCCGCCATTTGCGTGGCCCCGCGCGCTGCCGTGCCGATCGGAGTCCGCCCCTGCTTGCGCTGGTAATAATCTTCCGCGCGCTGCAGCATATCTTCCGCTTTCGTCAGACTGTCCGGAGCATACTGCTGCGCTCCCGCCGCCTTCGCAATCACCACCGCATTCCGCGCTTCAAGTAACTCCAGCGGGGCTTTCTCAGTTGAACGGCTCGACGGCAACTGATCTACAGGAATGTCGATCGTGTACTGCGCGCCTTCCAGCACATCAAACTTCGCAACAATCGGTTCCTCGAAGCCTTTCGTTCCTTGCCGCATGATATTTTCCGCGATCACTTTATTACTCGGGTGCGTCACTGCATAGTAAGGTTCGGCCGTCACGATCATTCCAAACGCCTGCAGATCGGTAGTCACATCCAACTTGTCTTTTCCATTCTCTCCGGGCAGCACTTCGCCAAGGTTCAGCGCTCGCCCCTCCGGACTAATCGCCCACAATACATAAGTAAGGAACTGCCCTCCAAACCTGCGAACCGGCTCCAGGTGCGTGAACTCTGCATTAATGCTTAGCCGTCCGCCTTTGCCTTCAACCTTGGCATGCCCACCCACTTCCGGCATCAGTTCGGTGCCGCGAAAATCCACTTCCGTCGAACCGCCACGGTGCCGGTAATTCACCGCCTTCGTCGTCCGTTCTGTCACCGTCACGCGGAAGACCGGCATATCGTTCTGCACAGGCGCGTTCTGCCCCGTATTCTGATTCATCTCCTGCGGAGCCCGGTCTTGGTCAGGATTCGGGGCCTGACCGGGATGCGAATCGTTCGGATACATGGCGGCAGGAGTAGTCTGGGCGAACATCGTCGCCGCCAAGACAACCGACACCCACAACAAGAAGCTCTGCGTAATATTCTTCATAAATCACACTCTCCGAAGATTACCCAATGCAGATGACCCAATTCCATATGCACTATCATCATTATTGAATCGCTACCTTAGCAGCGCCTTTCCGCGGACATCAATACAGCACATCACCTAGTTGCTCGGGGATAACATCACCGCACGATGTGGGGACAGCCACCCTCGGCTGTCCGCCGCGCCGTTCTTGCCCGCGTGGAGCGGACACTCCTTGTCCGCTGCCTTTGACTGTGTTGTCAGCGCGCGAGCGGCGTGATCCCGACCTAAGCCGTTTTTCAGGCAAGCAAGGGATCTGGCGCATCGCGCGGCTGTCTTTGGCAGGGGTGGGCATCACGAATCTATCCCCGGCGTTTTCGGCGAGAGTGTTACTGCGTAGCCGAAATATGGAACGACGATTGTGGAACTGGTTCGCGCGCCGACAGCTTGTGGTTTCAATAGCCGCTTTTCCTCGCGGCTTCGTAAACAAAAAAATTAGGCCGCCCGAAGGCGGCCCGTTTGATTTCACCTAGAAGCTAATAGCCAGCAGCTAGAAGCACCTCAGTCACCCGCAACTGGCTCGGCGACTTCCGGCTTCGGAGCGCTCGCCCCATTGCCATTCGCCTTACCCAGCGCACCCAGCGGAATAAATCCATTCTCGGCAACGACGGGTTTCTCCTTCAACACAACCTCGCGGTACATCGCTGCCATGCGCGCGTTGTAGGCCTCGTCGTTCTTCTGCGGCCCACGATGTCCCGGCACCGGATTCTCCGAATGATCCACCGACAAAGCCGCCTTCGCATCCCGCGCCCGCTTCTTTTCCTCGCGCGCGTTCTTCGCGATGCCCAGATTATCCAGATCGTGCTGCAGTTCGGTCGTCACAATATTCTCGCGCAGCAGAAGGGAATGCGTCTCATCGTCCATCTTCACTTTTTTCCCGCCCGCGAAAATCTCGTGTCGTCCATGCTCCTCGTACCACTTGGTAAGCGTTGCCGTCATGTGCATCTTCTCGATGATGTTCCGCCAGCCCACGCCCGTGTTATACGCGCAGAACGAAATCTCGCCTTCCTGCGTCGCATAAGGAATAATGCACTGCTCGGTCCGCCGGAAGTCGTAGTTGAACAAATCCTGAAACCACATCCCTGCGATGAACAGGAAGTTCCACCGGTCCTGCCGACGCTTCATCACATCCTCAACGCTCCGGTCCGGACCGACCTTCCCGTAATCCTTTCCCGTAGCATTAAAGTTCTTGTCAAACTTCCGCAACAGGTCCATCAACTTGAAATGCGTAGGCGACTGAAACGGATCGTAATTCTTCATCAAACACAGCGCCATTCCCACGACCGTCAGAAATTTCCCGCGCGCCGCATCGTTTACCTTGGCAATATCCTTAGCCAGTTGATCCCCCGCCAAAAACGCAGTCACCGGCACAGCTTCCTTAGTTTCCTTATCAATCATCACCGCCATGCCAGTTCCGCAGTTCGGGTGACAACCGCATGAGAGTTGGCCCCAGTCGTTTTTTACGTCATTGGCGTGCATGAGGTCGGCCCAATCGCTGAAGGTTCCCATGAAGCTGATGGGGAACCAGTCGCGGCTGGGTTCGCCCAGGCCGGTTTGATTTTTTACGTCGTGGGCCAAGTGAGAGAGCGTGTAGCGCTGGGCCTGGCGGCGATCGTCGGTGACGGCTTCGTCCCGGCCGGTAAACGAGACGGGCTGGAATGACAAGAAGCCGATCGTCTTCGGATTATCCAGTGCGAACTTGATGATGCGGCCGACTTGTTCGTTGTTGATGCCGTTCACTATGGTTACTACGGGGACGATTTCGACTCCGGCCTTGTGCAAGTTCTCAATGGCTTTTAGTTTTACGTCGAACAAGTTGCCGACCATGCGGTGAGCGTTGGCGGCGTTGCCGATTCCATCGAACTGAAGATACGCGTAGCGCATGCCGGCCTCTACCGCCTGCTGGCAGAACTCAAAACTTTTTGCGAACTCGATTCCGTTGGTCGCCGCTTGCACGGAGTTGTATCCGACTTTTCGTGCGTAGCGGACGGCGTCCAAGAAGTAGGGTGACAACGTGGGCTCACCGCCGGAGAACTGCACGCTCATCTGGCGACGCGGCTTGATGGTGATCGCGTTGTCGAGCATGGTCTTGATTTCTTCCCATTGCAGTTCGTGGACGAAGCCGACTTGGTTGGCGTCCATGAAGCAGGGATCGCACATCATGTTGCAACGATTGGTGAGATCGATAGTCAGCACCGAGCCGCGTCCATACTTCACGGTGGACGAGCCGTGGTGGTGGAGCTTCTCGTCGTTATGCGCGACGATGTCGCGGCCGGGGAAAACGTCTTCGAGGTGCTTGGAGAAATCGGTGTCGATGGACATCACATCTTCGAAGTGGCCATGGACGGGGCAGTCTTTCACCATCAGAATCTTGCCGTCGCGCTCGACAATGGTCGCCTTGATCTCGCCAATTTTTTCATTCATCAAAACTTCGTGCGGAAGTTTGCCGTCGAGAATCTGCTGGCGAATTTCAGGGACACACTTGGGGCAAAGCGAATCAGTGGAGCGAGGCCAGCCGAGAGGTGGCTTGGATTTTTCATAGGACTTGAGCAGAGGCTTGTCGGACCATTTAGGGGTGGGCGAAGGGTTCTGCTTGATACGATTCAAGCGGTCGAACACAACCCAAGCGCCTTTGGCGGCGACGGTGACTGCTTTCTCTACGTACTTGATCGGCTTGCGCATGCTCTTGAGGGCTCCTAGCTTCTAGCTACTGGCTTAACTGCTTTCGTTTTGAGGGCTGGATTCTTGGCCTTTGATGCTGCAGCCTTGAACCTGGCTTCTCGGTGGAACCTGTGATCCTACTAAAAAGTTGTGCTTGTCCCGGGGAATTGAACCTATTTCGTACAGCTGTTCCTACAGTTTTCCCTGGGTATTGTCTGTAGCTATCCTATGGGAGGCGAAGGGGATAAGCATCTTTATCCCAATGAACGGGAGAAAAATGGGGTTTAGCGGTTGGTTCGGGGATTGGGTGGTGGTAAGTCGTTGAAAGGAAAAGGGGCTTTCTCCCGCCGATGCTTGCAGGCGGGTGTAAAAGAGACAGTTCAGGCATAGCTTGCGGAGGCGAGCGTGAACTTCTAAGATTCACTTTGAGCGAGAAGAGGACGGGCCGTGGATCGCCGAGATTTCCGAACTCCCGGGAGTGATAGCTTACGGGTCAAGCCAAGCCGAGGCCGCCGTCGAGGCGCTTGCGCTGCGTGTAATTGCGGACCTACTGAAGGCAGAGAAGGTCGGACAGAAGACAATCAGCTTTGCTACGGTGTGAGCAAGTGGCCCAGTGCAAAAGCTAGCCGGGTGTAACGAGTCTCCCAAGGCGCACAAAGGTCTCCTCCTCCATCACGCCGCAGAAAGCGGGTTATGCGGACTTTGTGTGGGCATTTCACGACCCTGTGGGGATCGGTCCGAAGATGCTGACGCGGATCGCTAAGCATACCGGGTTGACGGTGGAGGATTTGTAATGCCACCGGATCAACTGTCCACGTCGCTTTGGAACATGGCGCTGGGCTTCCTCCGAATAGTCTGGATGAATTTTCGCGTCCATGAGTTATTTTGGGGGATCTTCGCCGGCTTTCTCGCTGCGGCGGCAGCTCCAGCTGCGCAGGCTATCTTCGGTTCGGCTGTGGACGGTCACCACCCCTCAGAATTGCTGCAACCATGGTCGAGGCGGTGACGGTCGCAAGAGCCCACCCGCCGCGCCCCTAAGCCCTTTGTTTCACGGATTCTAGTATCTAAAGTCCTTTGAGCGCCGGATTTGCGGGGAATTTTCCTGCTTAAACGCGATGATTGCAATAAGGGTGGGGAAGCGGACTCGAAACAGCCAACTCCCAAAATAATATTTTGGTGGCAAGTCCACATTACGCGGTGACGGTTAAGGCAACAACAGGTTCCTCACCGGGCCCTTCGGCCCGGTGAGGAACGCAAAACGGTAGGGTTACTTTATAGCGGCTTTACACGGCCTCATTCGACTGGCGCCTCTTAAATTAGTGCCGGTCGTGTTCTTCGCCGTTCCATCGGCCGCTCCAGCGCTCCTCGTCGTGGCTCCATTCGCCGGAGCCCCAGCCGCGGAACTGCGATCCATCAATCACACTGTGTTCGGGATATTCGAACATGCGTTCGTGTCCTTCGGGACCGCGTGCATAAATGCGGAGCACTTTGTGCTGGCCATAGTCTGGATCGATGCCAAAGGTATGGTTGTCCATCGGAAAGGTCTGATCTTGCCGAGCCAGTTCCTTCAGTTGGCGGGTGACGTCGACATGGCGGCGCTCGGTGCCGTATTGCGCACTGAGAATGAGGAATTCGCCACCATTGTGGTGCTCTCGGACCTCTCGACGGTCGCCATCGTGATCGTCTCTGCCGTTGCGGTGATCGGCATCATGATCGTTTTCGGCCAATCTGCCATTCCAGCCGCCGCTCCAATTTTCTTGGCCCCAGTCGGCGCGTCCCCAGCCACTGAATCGGCCTCCGTCAAAGACGCTGCCATCGGGGAAATCAAAGAATCGTTCCTGGCCATTGGGCTGACGCGCATACACGCGCAGCATTTTCGCACGTCCGGGAGCGGGATCGGCATTGATGGTGTTGTACTCCACGCGGAAAGTCTGGTCATGACGGGCCAGTTCTCGCAGCCGGTGGGTGACATCTACGTGTTGGTGCTCGGTGCCGTATTGAGCGTTGAGAATGACAAACTCGCCGGAGTCGCGATCATGATCCTGAGCTGCAAGAGTTCCCAGCAGCAGAAGGGATAACCCCATAGTCAAAAACATTGCCGACCGTATCTTAGCCATTGCCATTAGAGTCTCCTATTCAACTTAACTTGGTTAGTAAGGATTTGAGCTCACGATCGTTCAATCTAGATCCAACCGAGATCGGTAAGCTTGTGGCGCGACCCGAGCTGCTCGCACCTTGGTTAGTCTAAGCCCGCCATCTGTGTTTCTCGGGCTATCGAAAGGTCGTGCACTTTCGGGTCTGAAGGTATGAAAGGCGGGACGAATCGCCTCGCTCTTTTAAGAGAGCTGATTCGCGTTAAGAGAGTTAGTTCGCGGGAGTGGGGGCGGCGGTAGGTTTTTTGGCGGACGAGGGCTTGGAGGACTTGGCGGCTAGTTTCTTCTTGTTGAAGTCGCGAACGATGCGGGCTACGTAGGCTTTGGTTTCGTAGTAGGGCGGGACTCCGTTGTATTGCTCGACGCGCTGTGGCCCGGCGTTGTAGGCGGCGAGGGCTTTGATGAGATCGAAGTTGTAGCGTTCGAGGAGTTCGCGGAGATAACGCGTGCCGGCTTCGACGTTCGCTTGGGGGTCGAAGGCATTCTTCACGCCGAGTTGGGTGGCGGTCTGGGGCATGAGCTGCATTAATCCCTGGGCACCTTTGGGGGAGACGGCGCGAACATTGAATCCGCTTTCGGCGCGGATGACGCTGGTGACCAGATCGGGATCGAGGCGGTAGGTTCCGCTGGCGTCCTTTACGGCCTGGGTGAGATCGAAGGAGTGCGGGAGGGTCGGGGGTGGGGGATTGGTGGGCGGAGTTGGCGAGTCGGGGAAGGACTCGAAGTGATCGATTTCGGCGGTGGGGATGTCGACGAAACTGGATTGATCTCCGTCGATGTAGAGTCTGGTGACGGTGCCGATGATTTGGCGGCGCTCGTGACGGATGGAGAATCCGTTGCGGAGGATGGCAGAGTCGGAGGCGAGGCAGGGTAGAGCGGCGAGGATTAGAGCCGCCAGTGCGAGTTGGAATCGTCCTTTCATTTCACATGTTCGATCGCACCAGGTTAGCTACCTCGGGGGCTAAAGCCCGGAATTCCTGAAAATGCTTATCGCAGCGCTGAAGCGCTGCGCCACCCCAAGGCTCGAACTTAAATTCAACTCTAGCTTTCGACTACCTCCGCTAGGGCGGCGGCTACGCCGCATTTGTCATTGCCTAATGTTACGCTCCAGCCCCGAGAGCGAAGTTCCTCGCAGGCATTTCCCATGATAACCGGATGGCCGGCGAACTCAAGCATTTCAACGTCGTTATGGTTGTCACCGATGGCCATGACCTGTTCGGGGTGGTAGCCACGGTGGGCGGTCCAGCGAGCCAGAGCGTGGCCTTTGGAGCAGCCGGTATTGAGGACGTCGATCATAGAGAGATCGCGCTCCGGATATTCGGTGCGCAGGATCGTGATGCGGTTGTCCATGCCGGAGGCGTGGAGAGCGCGCAGGGCTTCGGCCATGCGGGACATGGAGCCGCAGAACATGGCTTGGACGGGATCGGTGACGAGGGCGGTTTCGATGGGGATGACGAAATCGATATATTGCATATTCTTTTCGAGCCAGCGGCGGATGCTGGAGTTGAGATCGTCGAGGTGCTCGATAACAATGGCGCCTTTGGCTTCCTGGTCAAAAGTTAGAACGGTGTGGCCGCGGAAATCTTGCATGGCCGTGCAGAGGCGGAGACAGGTCTCGCGGGGCATCAGGTCGCGATGGAAGGTTTCGCCGCTGAGGGAGCGGGTTACTGCGCCGTTGGAGCTGATGAGCCAGTGATCGAAGCCGAGTTGCTGCGCGATGGGGAGAGCGAAGGTGTGGCGGCGTCCAGTGACGAGGACGATTTCGATGCCGGCGGCGTGGGCGCGACGGAGGGCGGCAAGGTCGCCGTCGGAAATCTGGAACTGTGGATTGAGGAGCGTGCCGTCGATGTCCGTGGCCAATAGGCGAATGGAACCGGGCTTCGGGCTTTGGCGTTCGGGCGCCGACAGCAGGGTGGTCTCTTTCACTTCCTTATTGTGACATAGGCCAGGGAGGGGACAGGAAAGACGGGACCAGTTCGTGCGGGTACGCGCTCCTCGGCCTGGAGAATCTGGTTCGATCCTGACCACAGCGCTCGCCGCGATTCTGATATATTGCGCTTTCACATGGGATCACTTTTCTTCTTTTTGCACGGATGGGGATTTTTGTTGCAGGCCGTGGCGATTGTGCATTTCATTCGCCGGCGGCCGGATACTTACTGGATTTTTGTCATTCTTTTTCTGGGATGGATTGGAGCGGCGGTTTACATTGTGGCGGAAGTGATTCCGGATGCGGGATTACTGCGAACGTCCATTCAGATGTTTCCGCGGCGGCGGAGGATTCGGGAGCTGGAGCGGGCGATCCTCGATAATCCGTCGGCGGGGAATTATGAAGAGTTGGGGTTGCTGTATCTGGATGATGGGGATTTTGCCCAGGCTCGGGGATGTTATGACCGGTCGATTTCGCAGCGGTCGGACTCGGTGGATCCGTTTTACCGGCGAGGAGTTGCCGAGGTTGAGTTGGGAGACTTTGCCGCGGCGGTACCGGATCTGGAGCGGGCGGTGGGAGCAGATCCTAGTTATGACTTTCATCGTGGGAGAGGGTTGCTAGCGCATGCTTACGCGCAAACTGGACAGAGGGAAAAAGCCGGGAAACTTTTTGAGCAGGCCACCAAGATTTCTACGAGTTCGGAGACTTACTATAACTACGCGCAGTTTCTGCAGGCGCAGGGGCGGGTGGATGAGGCGCGGCAGTGGGTGCAGAAGATTATCGATAAGAGAGCGACGATGCCGGGATATCAGCGGCGGCGGGAGCGGGTATGGTTTCGGCGGGCGTATGCGATGATGGCGCGGTTGCGGTTGTGAGCGGGAGCTTAAAGCGCGAACAAATTTGAGCGTTCGTCCACGCAGCTTCAAACGGTCTGGGTGTTCTGAATATTCTCATTCTGCTGCTAGGAAAACCTGGGAAATCTTCCATGGCGGATCGCCTGCTTAGAAAAGCGAAAGATGATCTCACATGCTTCGCCTAAGGGGTTAAGGCGGGTTAATAGCGGTCGTTGGTGTCGATGTTGAAGCCGAGGAGGGCATTGACCACGACGGGTTGGGCGCCACGGGTGGCAGGGCGGAACTTCCAGGCGGGGAGTGCGGCCATGATTCTTGCAGTCATGGCGGCGGGACCGGGTTCGACGACCTGCAAATTTTTCAGATTGCCCGAGGCGTCGAGTTTGCATTTGATGACGACGCGGGCGCGTGGAAGGCCTAGGGGAAGGTCGGTGCGAAGGCCTTGGGGTCCAGTAAGGGCTCCGGCATGTGGGTGCGAATCGGGATCGGCTTCGGCGAATTGCATGACCACAGTGCCGATCGCGGTCTCGACATAGACGGTGTAATTGTCGCCGGGGAGCTTGCCGTAGAAATCGAAAGCGCCGCCGGAGCGCGAGGTGGCGACGATGGTGATGGCGGGGCCTGGGTCCCCTTTTACCGACGAACGTCCCGGCAGGGTTGGGGCGTTGCTGTTGCCGGAGTCGAAGCTGGGAAGATTGACGACGTTCGTGCTGCCGCCGCGAATGTCGACGCCGGGGGCGGCGGAGGTTCCCGTGGGAGCGGTGCCGGCGCCGCCGGGGCCGGGAGTGGGAGAGATTCCGGCACGCACATTGATATTCGGATCGGAGCCACGGCCTGCGCCTGATTTTCCTGCGCCAGTAGCCTCGCCGGTCGTTTTCTCAGTTATGCCGCTACCCGGGCCGGTACCGGTGCCGATGCCTGACCCACCGCCGGAGCCGCCGAGACCAGGCTTGTCCTTGCCGGAAGGCGACATCGCCAGGGATCCCTTGCCACCGGTGCCGGGCATGCCGGGTTTGGACCCGGGCTCCGACGATAGCACAACGGCGGAGTTGTCAGCGCTTCCAACCGCTTTTTTGGGCGGCGCGAGAACTGAGCCCACTTCGCCAGCGCCGCCGAGGCCGGTGCCTCTTCTGCCGGATCCGGACAGTCCGGCGGCTGAACCCGTTGAGGGTGGGGGCGGGATGACGTTGCTGGCGAGAAGATCTCCGTTTCCGGAGCCACCGGAATTTCTGGCGCCGGTGCCTGACGTAGAGCCTGTGCCGATGGAAGGCGGCGGCGGGACGATGTTCGCCAGCTGGTTCGAGCCCGCAAGCGACGTTCCGGGGAATTTTCTGGAGGACGATCCGGGGCCGGCTGATCCCGCGCTTGTCCCCGATACGGAAGGTGGTGGAGGAATTACGCTCAAAGAGCCTGGAGATCGTCCTGAGGGCAAGCTGCTGAGGTTTGTGTCGGAGGCGCCTGCTGACGGCGGAGGCGGGATGACGTTGGTGGCGAGAGCGGTGCCGGATCTGCCTGAGGAGTTGCGGGATGATTCGGCGGAGGCTGCGGCGGATACCGCGGGCGGGGGCGGGATGACATCCTGCGTACCGAAAAGTTTGCCGATAACGCTGCTGACGAATGACCCATTGGCTGCTTGGGTTGGAGGCGGGGGAACGACGGCGGGCGCCGAGGAACGGACGCTGCCGCTTTCCATGCGACGCAGGTCGCGCGATGAATCGGTGGAGGGCGGCGGTGCGACGACGGAGGGTGCGGGCAGGTTAAGTTTTGCGGTGCGCGAAGATTCGCGTTCGGGAGCGGAGACGGGCGGAGGCACGATGGCAACGTTGTTCATTTGCACGCGCGATGGAGAAACTTCGCGCGCGACGGTGGACGGCGCGGGAGCGATTACGGTGCCGGTGAGAGTCGGAGCCGAGCGCGCCTGATCGCGAGAGACCCGCGTGGACGCAGGAGAGATCACGGTTGCGTTCAAGGAAGGTGTAGTGCGGGCGCGGGTAGGAGAAATATTCGGGACCGGGGCGATGATGGTGGAATCCAGCCTGGGAGCGAAGAGTGGGTGATCAGATTGCACACTGGGAGCGGGAGCGACAACGGATGCGGTGAGAGAGGGCGCGGTGCGCGATCGATCGGGCGAAAAGCTCGGAGCCGGAGCTACGACGGAATTGAGGGTCAGACCGGGGCGGGATTGATCGCGGGCGACGTTGGCCGGCGCGGGAGCAATCACGTTAACCGGAAGCCTGGGTGCGGTGAGGGAAGAGTGCAGGCCTTCCGACGGGGGCGGTCCGGGGACGGACTTGAAAGCGAGAAGGTTAGCGACTGCATCTGCGGAAGATGGAAGTTTGAGATTAGGAGCGTCCACGATTTTGCGGGAGAGAGATTCGCCGCGCGCGACCTTGATGGACTGAGTACGGTGGTGGGCTTGTTGACCACCGGCGTGGCCAGCCGCGCCGGATTGAGCGCCGCCCAAATCTTCGGTGCGCGGCAGTTCGTCGCCGGAGTAATAGATGACTTCGTCGGGCTGAAGGCGGGGTGGTGCATAGGGGCGGAGGCGGGCTACTTCGCGGGGGATGACCAGAACAATCAAGGCCAGAAACGCCTGGAACAATAGAGCTGCGATCAGGCCGCGGTAGGGCAAGATGCCATAGGGAGCTTCTCCCGCCAGACGTGGACTGGAGTGAGCGAAGGCGGGGTGGATGTTGGTGGTGAAGTCCTGCCAGCGCGGGGTCCACTCGACCAGGAGTTTCGGACCGTCGTGGAGTTGCGTGGCGGGTTCTTCGCGTTGGAGAACTGCTGGCACGGTGAGAATTCTACCTCAGGGACTAAAGCGCGCAACATCTATCGCTACCAACGGCGCGGCCGAAGCCGCGCTCTCTCAAAGGTCTTCGGTTTCTCAGGGCGCGGCATCTTTTGCCGGGGAGGCGTCCCCCATCATATGGATTTCAATTCTATCGCCCAATGCGGTTTCCGTTTCAGCTATGGTGTGGCTGGGCAATTCCAGCACGGAAGCGGCTTTCAGGCGTATGGGGGCGAAGCGCCAGGGCTGGAGATTGGACTCGAAGTGCAGGACCGTATTGGTGCTGTCGAGGTAGACGACATCGATCGGGAAATTCATAGCCAGAGTATGAACTCCCCGGCAGGGGCGAATCCAGAGGCCGCGTCCGTTACGGAAGTCATCTTCGCAGGCGCCTAGCAGGCCCCGCAAACGGGACCAGTGCGTCTGAGCCACTCCGAGATGCGTGGCCAGGAAGCGGCGGCGGGTTTGGTTGAAGGCTTGCGCTTGCGGGACGAATCCCGGCATGGATTTCTCCTAAGTTCAACGCGCTAAAACTGTGGCGCCTACCGACAGGACTCGCCCATTACTTGGCGACGAGAGAGCGGTATGCCTGAATGAGTGCCGGACCGACAGTGACGAAGAGGAACGGCACCAAAATGAAAATGACAAGGGGAGGGACCATTTTGATTGTAGTCTTGGCGGCCTGCTCTTCGGCGCGCTGACGGCGGGCTGTGCGTAAAGAATCCGAATGAACGCGCAATGCCTGAGCGATGCTGGTGCCGAAGCGGTCGGTCTGGATGAGAGTGCCGACCAGGGAGCGAATGTCATCGACGCCGGTGCGGTCGACGAGATTGCGCAGCGCTTCGGCACGGGCCTTGCCGGCGCGCATCTCGAGGTTGACGAGATGGAATTCGTCGCTGAGATCGGGGTGGGCGTGATGCAGGTCTTTGCCCACGCGCATCAGAGCCTGATCGAGGGCCAGTCCGGCCTCCACGCAAATGACGGTGAGGTCGAGAGCGTCGGGGAGAGCGATGCGGATGCGGCGCTGACGGTCTTTAATCATGCGCTTCAGAATGAAACGCGGAACGAAAAAGCCGAAAGCGGGGACGCAGACTAGTAGCGGCACGCTGCCGACACCGGAGAACACAATAACGCCGCCGAGGCCCAGAAATGCCAGCATGATGCGGGCGCCGAAATAGTAGCTGACATGGCGGGAGTCGCGAAGGCCGGCTTGAATGAGCCATCCTCGGGTGCGGGAGACGTCGGAGGGAGAAAGCGGGATGGCTTTGCTGAGGGGGTGGAGGGCCTGCTCGATGCGCTCCCTTACTTTGGCGGCTGGTTTTTCCGGGGCCATGGCGGAATAGCCGCCGAGGGCGCGAAGGCGAGCCCCCAGCACGGAACTGGGCGTTACCGCGGCCGCGCCAAAGGCGAACACCACCAGCACGACGGTTACGAATACGACGATGGTAAGGATCAACGGCATGGTTATTAGAGGTTCATCGCTTTAGCCTGAATCTTAGCAAATCCCCCAGCGGCTACGGCCGCGCTGGGAACAGTGTGATTACCCGAGCGCTCGAGCGCTGCGCCACCCAAAATCAAGCGCCATTGCTGCGGACCTCGAAATCAAATGCCATCGTTGCACTAGCCTTCTGCTCTTCATACCTGAATCTTAATAATTTTTCGGATCACAAAATAGCCCACGGTCTGCAGGGCGATGCTGAGCACGAGCAGGGCGTGGCCGATGGGGTCATAAAAAAGTGGCCGGACAAAATCCGGGCTGAAGACCAGAAGAATGGTGACCACGGTCGGGGGCATGGCCATAAGCAAGGCCATGGTAAGGCGCCCCTGCGCGGTGTGTACGCGGACCTGGCGCTGGATCTTGAAGCGCTCGCGGATAACGTAGGACAAGTTGTCGAGAATTTCAGCCAGGTTGCCGCCGGTTTCGCGCTGCAGCATGACGGCGGTGACAAAGAATTTTACGTCGACCAGGGGGACGCGCTCGGTGAGATTCATGAGGGCGTCGCGGACAGGCATGCCGAATTTCTGTTCTTCAAAGAGCTTGCGGAATTCAGTGGCGAGAGGCTCAGCGATTTCATTGGAAATCATTTCGATAGAGGTGGTGAAGGCGTGACCGGCGCGAACGGCGCGAGCCAGAGTGTCAATGGCTTCGGGGAAGAGTTCTTCAAATTTTTCAAAGCGCTTCTGGCGACGGTAGGAGACGACTGAGTAAGGAAGGAATCCGCCGATGATGAGAGCGGCCCAGGCAATGGCTGGATTCCTGGTATAGAGAACGGTGGCCAGTCCGGCGGCAACGCCGCAGAACACGCATAGCAGGAGGAAGTTGCCGGCGCGAAACTTCATGCCCGCCTGCAACAAGGCGTCCTGGATGGCGGAGACGCGCTCGGAGCGTCGGAGGAGGGTGTCAAACGCGGGAATTTTACTGAGTTGTTCGTCGCGGAGAAGAGCGAGTTCTTCGTCAGGTTCGCGCTCCGGCGTTTTCTGCACAGTGGCGAGGCGGTCTTTGATAAGGCGGGCGCGAGCATTGCGCTGGTCGACCAGCGAGCCCGCGACAAAGACGACGAGCGCAACCGTGACGAACACGAGAAGAGCAATCAACGCTGGCATAGGCGTCTCGCGATTTGTGGAGTTCCGCCTAGAGAAGGCGATCGAGATGCGAACCAAACCTGCGCGCAGTGTGTCCAAAACTGCGTGACCCTTCGGTTTCGCTCCGGGCAGGCTGCTCGCGCAGTTCTCCCGGACCCCTGGCTGCGCCAGGAACGCTGGCTCAGGATAACAATCGAATTCTTAAAACGCTCCGCCATGATGAGGATCGAATTCATATTTCGGTCTTGGATTCGAATAGGGCGGGCCGCAAGCGGGCACCGCCAGTCGCGAGGCGCTCGGCGAATTGAGGGCGGATTCCTGTGGCGCGGAAAGTTCCCCGCACTTTGCCAGTTTCGTCGATGGCCCGGCGTTCAAAGGTAAAAATATCCTGCATGGTAATTAGTTCGTCCTGCAGTCCGGTGATTTCGGAGATGGCGATCACCTTGCGCGTGCCGTCGGACAAGCGCGCGATTTGCACGACAGCGTGAATGGCGGAGGCGATCTGATGACGGACGGCGCGTTCGGGAATGTTCAGGTTCGCCATGGAAACCATGTTCTCCACGCGGGCCAGGGCATCGCGGCCGGAGTTGGCGTGGATCGTGGTGAGGGATCCTTCGTGGCCGGTGTTCATGGCTTGCAACATGTCAAAGGCTTCTTCGCCGCGAACCTCGCCGACCACGATGCGGTCGGGGCGCATACGCAGGCTGTTGATGACTAACTGCCGCATGCGCACTGCGCCTTTGCCTTCGATGTTGGGAGCGCGAGTTTCGAGGCGAACGATGTGCTCCTGCTTGAGTTGCAGTTCGGCGGCGTCTTCGATGGTAACGATGCGCTCTACGTTAGGAATGTAGCCGGAGAGCACGTTGAGCAAAGTGGTCTTACCGGCGCCGGTGCCGCCGGAGATGAGCAGATTCAATCGTCCCTTGACCATGACGGAAAGCAATTCCAACATGGCTTCGGTCAGGGTGTGATTCTCGAGCATGTTGCGCGCGGTGACGGGATCGCGTCCGAAGCGACGGATGGAGAGGCAAGCGCCGTCGAGTGCCAGGGGAGGAATAATGGCGTTGACGCGGGAGCCATCGGCCAGGCGGGCGTCGACCATGGGGGAAGATTCATCCACGCGGCGGCCAACGCGGGAGACGATGCGCTCGATGATCTGCATGAGGTGCTGATTGTCTTTGAAGGAGAGGCCGGTGAGTTCGAGTTTTCCGGCGCGCTCGATGTAAACCTTGTCAAAGCGGTTCACCAGAATGTCGGAGATGGTGTGGTCCTTGAGCAAGGGCTCGAGCGGACCGAGGCCGAAGATTTCGTCGAGGATTTCGCGCGATAGACGCTCGCGCTCGGTGAAGCTGAGAGGAACAACCTCGTTGTTGACGGCGTTGCGGATGAGGACGAGAACTTCTTCGCGGGCGGTATCACCGTTGGAACGGCCGAGTTTTTCGAGGTCCAGGCGATCGAGGATTTTGCGATGCAGGTCGGCTTTTACCTGCTGGTACTCGCTGTGCTCGAAGGTCTGTAGATTCGCCATAAAATCGTAATCTTTTTGCGGCTCGAACCTCAGCGGCTAAAGCCGCAGTCTCTTTCGATTACGTACGGCGCGGCTAGAAGCCGCGCCCTTTCAAAGCTGCGAGTCCGACGTTATGCACTTCTAAAACCTTTCAGTTCTGGACGCTTTTAAACATCGACCAGGCAGTGCGTTTGACGTCCATGTCGTTGCGGGTCAATTCTTGCGCCAGGCCAGAAAAACAACGGGCAATTTCGGTGTGACTTTGTTCCATCACGGGCGTACCTCGATCGATTGCGGTGGAGATGGCGAAGTACTGGTTAGGGACGCGCCACAGCAATTTTACTCCAGCGGCATTTTCCGCATCGGCTTCAGTAAAGCCAGGAACTTTTCGGAAACGGTTGAGGACGAGTCGCAGGCGCTCGCGGTTCCCGGTTTCTCCCAAATATTGTTGAACGCGGGCGGCACTCCACAAGGATGCAACATCGGTGCAAGCGACGAGCAGTACGCACTCCGAGAGATTCGCGACCAGACGGCTAACCGCATCGAGGCGGGAAGAATTGTCCACGACAACGTATTTGTAGTGCGACGCCAACATATCGAAGAGGCGGACAAATTCTGCGGTGGAGGGTTCGACGGCGGCAGGGGCGTTGGTTCCTGCGAGCAATTGCAGGCCGCCGCCGTGCCGGGTCATGAAACTTTCCAGCAGGGAACTATCCATGCGATGGAGATTACGGGTGGCGTCGGCAATATTGAATAGCGGCTTCAGATTGAGATGCAGGGCGCTGTGTCCGAGGGGTGCAAGGTCGATGAGGGCGGTTTGGCCATAGGCAGATTGCAGGGCCAAGGCGAGGTTAACGGCCACGGTGGTGGCTCCGCTGCCCCCTTTGGCGTTGACGATCGAGAATACCTTTCCTCGCGGGCCTTCCTTCTGAACGCGGCGCTGGGCGGTGGTGAGTCGAACAAAGGCTTCGAGAAGGTCGGTGGTAGTGGTGGGGCGTTCAATGAATTCGCGGGCTCCGTTACGCATGGCGCTGACAATGACTTGCGGCTGGCTGAGGCTTCCGATGGCGAAGACGGCGGACTCCGGGAGTTCCTGGCGAAGAAGTTCGATGGCGCGCATAGCGATGACGTGGCCGTCGACGGGGATATCCACCAGAACAACGTCGGGATTGGCAGCCTGTACCCGGCGCATGACGGGATCGGAGGCAGCCATGGGGAAAGTGGCGCAGGTATGAACCGTGCTGGCGACGCTGGTGCCGTCGACCAGCACCTGGAGCACAGTGCGCTGTTCATTGTCGGTGGCCACGATGACCACGGTAAGCTCGGGCATGCTAGTCCTACGACTCAACTCGTTCTACGCAGAGTTGGAGTTCTCTTTCGCCCCTCTGGGGTACGTTCCTGATCACTATTCTACCCACGGCTTGCGCTGCGGGCTGCATTCTTGCGCCGCCTCCGCGGCTTAACGTCGCCGACTCCCCTACTTGGCTGGAGGTTTGGCGCCGCCTTTGGTGCCATCGAACTTATCGTCGTTGATGAAGGGCTGAGGATTCTTGGGACCGGGGGGAGTTTCCGCATTGGGGGAGATGCGGTGCACGGTACAGAGAACCATCAACTCCGAATTGCTTTTCTGAGCGCTCTTGCTCTTAAAAAAGTTTCCCAGGATCGGTATATCTCCGAGGCCGGGAACCTTGTTCCAAATATCGGTGACGCGATTGTCAATCAATCCCGCAATGACGAAGCTTTGACCGTCGCGTAATTCGAATTCAGTTTCCGCTTTGCGAGTACTCAAGGCGGGAACGGTGAAACCGGAGATGGTGAGAGCGTCGGCGAAATCGAGAGTGCTGACCTCAGGCGCGACGACCAGGTGAATGTTGCCGTTAGGCATGATCACGGGAGTGAACTCGAGTTTGACGCCAAACTCCTTGAAGGAGATGGTGACGGCGGTGAATCCAGCGCCAGGTTGCACGATGGGAAAAGGGAACTGGCCGCCAGCGAGGAAGCTGGCTTTCTTGCCGTTGACGGCGATTAGATTGGGCTCGGCCAGAATCTGAAGAAGATTCTTGTTCTGCAGAGCTTCGATGACCGCGCCGAAATGAATATCGGGGCGAAACAAAAACAGGTTCAAGACATTGCTGACAGTTTGGCTGGTCGAAAACGGACCACTCTGGCCTTGCGTTTGAGTGACAGTCTGAGGGCCAAAGCCTCCGTACTGGCCAGTGGTGGCAGTTCCGATGGTATTGCCAGCGCCGGTTGAGAAGAAGTTAGAGCCGAGTTGAATGAGGGCGGCGCGGTCAACCTCGGCGAACTTCACTTCCAACAGGACTTCCTGAGCGCCAACGGGACCGAAGGTTAGCACGTTTACGACATTCTTCGAGTATGCGGCGGCCAGTTCTCCGGCGCGCTTGGCGACGTCCTCGGTGGTGACGTGGCCAGAGAGAACAATGGCTGAGCGGGAAGGTGAAACGGTAATTTGCTCTTCGGGGAACACGCGATGCTCTTCGTCGGAGGCGGCGCTGACATCAACATCGACTCGGAGATCGAAGCTGCGGGAACGTTCGAGTTCGTCCCAAATGAGCAGGGAGACTTCGCCGGGGGAGCGGCCATGAACGAGGATCTGCGTGGGAGTAATGACGGTGGCGTAGGCGACTGAGGGGTCGGTGACAGAGATGCGCTTGAGGCGCTCGGTGGTATTGATCAGCAGAGACTTGTCGACCATGACGCGCAACGGAGCCGAGCCTTGCGGCTGAGCGGACTGGGGCGGAAGAGTGGTTTCGGTCGATGGAGGGACCTGGTCCTGGGGCGAAGGGCTGGCGGGAGTGCCAGGTTGCTGGAGCGAGGTTCGACCAAGGGAAGAACCGGTAACCCAGAGCCACAGGGCGACAGCCGTCAGAAGTGTCGTGCGAAACTTCATCGTTTGATTCCTCTCCATATGAGGAAACCTGCAATGCAGTACTGAGGGGCACAGGCAAAAACCGCTCTGCAACTATTTGGGCTCTTCACTTCCCTGTTCGGGGAAGTTGACGATTTCTTTTTTCTTGTCACCCTGATAAACCTCAACACCGAGAACCGAGGGGGAGGGGAGCGGTGTTTGAGTCTTCTCGAGCTTTGCGTGACGGATACGCACCTGCGGCGCGGCGGAGGGGGTGCCACCTTGGTAGAGTCCCCTGGCGTTGGCAGGGGCGACTCCGTCCTGCCGAGTATCAAGGGGGTTGCGCAAGGCGAGCTGGATACGCCCTTCGGCACTGGCCAGCGTGAGGCGTTCAGCATCATCGGGGGAAACCAGAAGGGTGATGACTGGAGTGTTCTGCGCATCGCCGGAGGCGTTACGCTCCAGGCGCTGACCGGAAGCAATCACGGCGACGTTCTGCAAAACCGTGGTGGTCTGACTTTCAGAGCTGCCGTTGGGCGTGCCGGTGAGGAGGATGTCAACGCGGGTGCCGGGACCAACAAACCCGGCGACGGAGACGACCTCATTGACGCGGACCGAAACGGCGCGCATTCCGGGCGGAATCAGTGAAGGTAAACCGGAGCCAGCATTTTCCGGAGCGAGCTTGCTGGGTAGGATGAACTCACCCCTGGAAATGGGAAGGATCACGCCACGGCCCATCACTTTAGACCGCGCGCTGTAAGTTCCGGCGGGCAGGGCCGAGGCAGGATATCTGACAGTGCGGACGTCATGCTCTTCGATTCTGGCTCCGACCAGAATGTCATCGGAAGCCACGATGACGTCGATGCCGGGCTCGCCAATGACCGGGCCTCTGCCTTGCAGGTTCTTGTAGACGACGAGACTGACGAAGGCACCCAAGGCCAGAGCCACGGCCCCGATCATCAGCAAACGCGTACGGTTCATAGCACTCCGGTAAAGAAAAGCGGGGCACACGAATACGAGCCGAGATTTCGGCGGTCATCGCCCCCGCGCCAGCCACGCAAAATCCTACTGAATGGAACTGGCTACGTTCGAGAAAACAGTGTTTGAGTTTGAGCCGATCAGCCGGATGGTGCCGACGACGATCACCAGAATGACGGCTAGCATGACGGCATATTCTGCGATGTCCTGACCTTTGTCGTCACGCCAGAGTTTGTAAAGACGGTGCATAGTTTGCCTCCTGAAAAGAAAACTCAGAGTTTGTACCGGGTATTGCAAGCGGACAAAAGCGATGGCCTCCGGAGAACCACTACCGGTGCTTGCATTGTCCCACGGAGGATTGCCCAAAATATAAACCATAATACCCTGCAAAACGCTCAATGCTGTAATTAATTGCATACCGAGAGTAACTGGGGAGGGCTGTGCAGCAGGCAGGAATGCGAGCTCTCGGCAAAACATTTTTTTCAAAAACAGCCCATCCTAGCGAAGAATCGAGAGCGGTCTCGCTCGGCCAGACTCTGATCCGAAGCAGGCAGCACTGCGTCACCAGGATTGCCGACGGCACTAACGGGCTAGTTCGTTGGCAGGAGCACGGCTGCCAATGTCAACTCGGTTGCGGCTATCCATGGCCAGGCCAGCAGGAGGGTAAAACGCGAGAAGCACGAGCCGCGCCAACCGGCTCGTTCTCCAAAGGAGACGACGGTAGGAATGCAGACCGATGGCGTAATGGCAATCGCGCAACCTCATTGCGAACCTCTTCGGTAGTCGGCGGAAGGCTCTTGCGGAAAACTCCTGCGGCACAAAACGAGGATCAGCATAGGCAGGTAGAAAACGAGGAGGGCACAGCGCCCGACCTGGGTGGTGGTGTGGGGAGCATAGTACCAACGCCAAATGCCCGCGGCCCAACTGATGAAAACCGTGACACTCAGTTCGCGCCATGATTTGGGGATAAGCCAAAGAATGAGCAAGTCGTAGAACCAGCGCTGAGGAACGACTGCCATCAGAAAAAGAAGACGGGCGTCAGAGGAACGATAGCGGAGCAGTGCCAGCGCGAGCAACGGGCCGGGGAAGACCAGAATGGGGATAAACCGGGCATAGAGGTGAGAATTGGCCGCCCACAGCCAAGGCCACCTGGGCAAAACCAAAAAGCTTGCTGCGAGGACTAAAGCGCAAGCCACCAAGCCGCGCAGAGTTGGCTTGGTGAGAAGGATCGGCAACCCGAGCTGGGGCTTTGCCAGCGTGGCAGGCAGCAACGGTGGAAGCAGTGCGCTGGCTACAAGTAAAGGCGTCCACTGAACCGTGATCAGGGCGGCCCAGTAGGGGTAAGCCAAGAAAACAAGGAGCCGACGGTAGCCGCTACGCGTGAGGCCAAATGCCATCAGAGCGGAGCTGATTCCATAGAAGACGCCGCCGGCAACTTCAGGGCGCATCCAGGCGAAGGGCAATCCAAAAATCGCGCAAGGAAGCGGATACAACTGCATGTGCCGCTCATAGGGATTGCGACGGGCCAGCAGATCCTGAGCAGCCCAGATGGCCCAACTAAAATCGGCAGCGCCCAGGCGAAAATGCGCCAGGAGGAACCAACAGTAGACGGCGCTGGCTATTCCGATGGCCGCCGAAATTACGATTCGCAATCGCAAGGCTGGTTTTGTCCCGATCAGTTGTAACATGGGGAAGCTTTTTCAAAACCTGATTCCGGACAGAATCAGCAGAAAACATTTGCGGAAATACACGCAACTCGTAATGTTTCTTGCCGCATTGCTGGCGGCGGCGAGCATGTGGTTTTATGTAATTGGCATCCTACGGGCTCACCAGGTCGCCGACGCCACAGCAAGGCAAATTCCTCGAGGCAATCTCTCTGACCTTTATCCGCGCTGGTTAGGAGCACGCGAGCTTTTGCTGCATCGCCGCAATCCTTACAGCCAAGAAATTGCGCTTGAGATTCAGGAAGGCTATTACGGGCGGCGGCTAGATCCGGCTCGGTCGAACGATCCTACAGACCAGCAGAGCTTCGCATATCCGGTATACGTGGTGTTTCTGTTAGCGCCGCTGATCAGGATTCCATTCCCGGCGGTGCTGACCGCGTTCTACTGGTTCCTGGCATTGGCAACGGCGGGGAGCGTTTGGTTATGGCTTCGAGTTTTGCGATGGCGGTTGCCGGCAGCATCTCTTGCCATTGGCATGCTGCTGACGCTGGGGAGTTTTCCCGCAGTGCAGGGCATCAAGCTGCAGCAGTTGAGTCTGCTGGTGGCAGCGTTGCTGGCAGGATCGAGCGCCTGCGTGGTCAGCGGATTCCTCTTTTCTGGCGGAGCGCTGTTGGCGCTGGCTACGATAAAGCCGCAGCTGGCATGGCCCTTAGTAGCCTGGCTGCTTGTGTGGACGCTGAGTGATTGGCGAGTGCGAAGAAGGTTGGTCTATGGCTTCGGGCTGACGATGACATGGTTGTTGGCGGGCGCGGAGATTGTCTTGCCTGGTTGGTGGCGAATGTTTGCCCAAGCGCTCGGGCAATACCACCGCTACACGCAGAACCAGTCCGTGCTGGAAGTCACCCTGGGCCAGCTTCTGGGCGCCTTAGGGAGTGGGAACTGGGGTCACGCAGCTGGGCAGATTCTGGGAGCGATGGCCGTTCTCGGATGTGGGCCGGTGCTGTGGAAGTTGCGGGATGAGCCGGCCGAGGCCGGAAGGTTCGGCGACGCCACTGCGCTGGTACTGGCCTTGACGGTGCTGGTGGTGCCGATGTATGCGCCCTATAACCAGGTTCTTCTGTTGCCGGCGATTCTGTTGCTGGTTCGGGAGAGCAGATTGCTGGCGCATTCCCGGGGGCTCCGCTTGGGGTTTTTTGCCGGGGTTCTCGCTTTCGCCTGGCAGTGGATGGCGAGTCTGGCGCTAACCGCAATTTATTTGCTGGTGTCACGGTCTCGGGCGCTTGAGGGTTGGAGTTGGCCGTTTTTTGCGACATTCGCGCTGCCTTTGATTGTGTTCGCGCTCATCTTCCTTTATGTGCGGAGCAGTAGCTTTTGCCTGCGGAATGGTGGCGAAGAGCCGTCCTCGACAAAGACTCTTCCCGTGGGGGCCTGATTCCTGTCATTATTCTTATCGGCATTCTTAGCAGTTTGGTTTCGGAGTAACGCCGCAGCTTGCCGCAGACAGCGCGACAAGAGCGGGACGACCGCTTGGATGGAGTAGCGCGAGATCTCATGGTCCTCAATACGATAGGCCGTCAAAAGTCTTCGGGGTCGGGGGTATTCCCGGCGCTGGTGCTGGTGCAGGGAAATGAGCAGAAAAATATTGTGCTCAACCGAACGCCGTTTAGCGTGGGACGGAAGGTGGATAAGGATCTGGTGATTGCCGATCCGCGGGTATCGCGGGATCATGCTCTCATCGTGCTGGAAGAAAACGAGTTTTTTCTGGTCGATCAGAGCAGCAAGCACGGGACATTCGTCAACGGGGAGCGAGTGCAGCGGCAGAAACTCGAACGTAACGACCGGCTGGAATTTGGGGCGCGCGATTCGACGTATGCGATTTTCAATCCGGCGCATGGGACCTCGAACACGGCGCGGGAATTTCTAAGCCAGATTTCCGGCATCCAGATTTCGCAGGAAGCGACTGATCTGGAAAAGTTGACGTTGTTTTTGGAAGCAGCTCGCAAGCTGAACACCGCGGGCGTGCTCGATGAAATCCTGGTGACGATGCTGGAGGTTACGCTGCGGCTGACGCGGGCCGAGCGCGGATATGTCTTCATGAAAGACGATGAGGGCAACCTGCGGCTGGCGGCGGGGAGAAACAACAAAGGCGAGTCGCTGCTGGATGATAAGACGATTTCCCATTCCGCGCTGGATGAGTCACTGCGGTCGAATTCGGAATTTCTGTTGACGGATACGGGAAGTTCGTCCGATCTGGCGGCGCGGCAAAGTATTGTGGCGTACGATTTGCGGACAGTGATTTGTATTCCGTTGCGCAAACGGCAGGTGCAAGCGACGCGAGATCCGGCGACCCCTTCGCCGAACGCGTCCTCGGAAGTGACGGGAGTGTTGTACGTCGATTCGCGATTTGCCTCGCGTGAATTTTCCGGCGTGGGGCATGACATTCTGCGGGCGATTGCGACAGAAGCGGGGTCGCTGATCGAGAATGCGCGACTGGTACAGGCCGAAGAAGAGTCGCGGCGCTATCAGCAGGAGTTGACGATTGCAGCGAGCATTCAGCAGCGCCTGATGCAGGTAAAGATTCCCGAGGTGCCCTTCGCGAAACTGCGGGGAAAAAATCTTTCTTGTAAGGAAATTGGCGGAGATTTTTTTGATGCCGTAAATACCAAAGAAGGGCTGGCGGTGGTGCTGGCGGATGTGAGTGGCAAAGGAGTGTCGGCGGCGCTGTTGGCGTCTACGTTGCAGGGAATGATTTATTCGCATCTGAGTACGGGCATGCCGCTGCTGGAAGTGGTCAGCGCGGTAAACCGCTTCTTCACGGAGAAGCTGGTCGGAGAGAAATATGCGACCGTGCTGCTGGCGCGGCTGCGGCGGGACGGCGATCTGGAGTATGTGAACTGCGGCCACGTGCAACCGTTGCTGGTCTGTGGCGGGGAAGTGATACGGCCGCCGCATGGAAACGTTCCCGTGGGCTTGCTGGCGGACGCAACGTTTGAGAGCGCGCGGTGCCAACTCAATTCGGGGGATCGCTTTATTTTGGTTACGGATGGCGTGACTGAAGCGGAGAATTCGATGGGCGATTTTTTTGAGGACTTCAGGCTGGAAGCGGCTGCAGCAAAGGCTCCGACGCTGGAGGGAATTTTCTCGGCCGTGTCGGAGTTTTGTGCAGGGAATCCATTGAATGACGATTGCACGGTCGTTGAGATTATTTATTCGAATGTGGTAGCGGAGGCGGAAGCGGAAGCTTAGACCAGGCCTTCCTGGGAATGGCATTTTTAGAATAAAGTCCAAGGCAGACGGACGAGAGTGTCCGTCCCACACCAGCAAAATCCCACGCCAGCAAAATCCCCACGATCGCTTACTCCACAACTACGCTGTAATCCGTACCTTCCCAGCGATTTTCCTGCGGCCAATAGAAAGTGAAGACGACCTGGCTCCCGACGGGGAGAGAAGCGGTTGGCAGGTCGAGAAGGTAAGTGCCGAGCCCGGTGTCGCGGGTGTTGGTGTCTTGCGAAGTTTTCCAGGCGTCGACACTCCAGTGGACGAGCGCGGGATTGAGCATTATGAGACGCAGCGTTTTGTTACGCGGCACGGATCGAGGTTTGTTGTTGAATCTCCAGCCGAAGAATTGGCGGATGGGTTTCTCGACTAAATATCGTTGAACGGTTTGCGGGGGCTGATCGAAGATTTTTCCATCGCGCAGCGAGCGGCGGAGTTTGATGTATTCGGAATGGGCCCAGACCAAGGGGCAGGCGGACCCGGTAGGTTTGCCGCGAAAGAGTTCGAGCGCTGGAATATCGTCGGCATCCCAGACCTGTTCGGGAAGCAGGCGGCCGTGACCAGCGGTGCACTTTTCCATCATGGTCAATAGAGCCTCGGCTTCTTGGGGACGGCCGGCGGCGAGCTCGTAGTGAGCGCGTTCGCCGGCGAGCAGCGGCCAGGGGCGGCCGATGCCGCTGCCGTCGAAGGGCGAGCCATCCTGGTGTTCGCCGTATCCGTCGCCGTTGTAGCGGTACCAGCACGGGCCTTGCGGCAGCTGCACGCGGAGCAGAGCGTCGATGACGCGAATCGTATTGAGAATGCGAGGATCGTTGGGGGCCCGCAGTCCGAAGCGCACGAGGGCCAGAGTGTCGGGGCTGACGATGCGAAAGGCGCGTTCCATATTTTCGCCGGGAGGACGGTTTTTGATGGGGACGAAGCCCTGCGTGGGCGAGGCCGCAGCATCGGTAACCGGCGGGGCGATGCGAACGTAATAGCCTTCCACGCCAATTTGAGCGGCGAGATCGCCGCCGGTGGCGTAGATCCAGCGCTCGATGTTGTCGTTCCAGGCGTCGGCGGCATCGCGCAGGGTGGATGCGGCGGCGGAGTGACCGGTGAGTTCGGCAATGTCGGCAGCGGCGAGCAGGGCGGAAATTTCCGCGGCCAAAGTGAACGGAGAATATCCGCCATCTTCTTCCCAACGGTCTTGTTGCGTCACCGGGCCGTTGCGCAGAATGAAAGTTGCGGCTTTGCGGACCATGGGCCACCAGCGCTCGAGTTTGCCTAATTCCTTGGGGGCTTCGCGGCGAAGTAGGTCGAGGAGAAGGATGGGGAAGGCGGTCTCGTCCATCTGGACGCCGCTCCAGTACGGGCGGCCGTCGAGCCAGAGATTCTGCGCCCAGTTGCCGGCGGCTTCCTGAGTGGCTTCGAGATAGCGGAGGACCCTTACCGCGTCGATGACGGCGCCAGCGGCGAGCAGAGCTCCGGCCGTTTCGACGAGATCGCGGGGCCAGATAAGGTGGTAGCCGCCGAGGTCTTCGTCGCCCTTGTTGAAGCCCCACGGGATGGAGAGGCTGGCGATAATCCCGCCTAGAAAATCCTTGGATTCATGAGTGCGCAGGGCGGCGGTGGAGGGACGGTAGAGATCGCCCTCACGAGGCGGTTCATCGAGCTTGATCAATGAATTTTGCCAGGTCTTCCAGTGGAAGACATAATGCTGGCGAAGGTCGTCGTAATCTTCGAGTAAAGAGGAGCGGGCTTGCTGTCCAGCCTCGGTAACGATGGAGCCGAATCCGAGGGCCAGCACGAATTCCCCGTTGCAGGCGGCGAGGTCAATTTCTCCGGTGCAGGCGATGTTGCCGTTTTCGGCGTGTTGATATTCCCATTGCATTTGGAAGTTAGCGGATAGGTCCTGCCATCCGTCGGAGAAACCGACGAACCCGACTGACATTTTTTTCCAGAGAACGGAACAAGCGAGGGCTAGGGCAGTGCCGTCATGCTCGGCGAGAAACATGGGTACGCCTTTGTAGTCGCCGACCCAGCCGGTGTTGGCATATCCGCAGTTGGCAAGATGCGGTGAGAGCAGGGCATAGAGGCGATAGTCGGCGAGTCGACCTTGCAGGGGCTCGAAGCGGGCCTTTTGCAGAACCACATTGCGGTAAGGGTCAGTGAGGATTTCCTTGTGAATGCGGTAACGTCCGCTGATCTCGGTGTTCACCAGTTCAAACGCGGGGACACCGGGTTCGATGGGCTGGTTTTCGAAGGTGCAGTGGCGTTTTTCTTCGGAGAAGAAATCGCGACCATTGGTGACGATGAAGCCGAGGTCGCGGGTGCAGGCCTGGTCGACGCGCGGGAAATATATTTCATTGACAATTCCGTGACTAATGGTGAACCACACCTTGCTATGTTGGTTCAGGGCCGTACCAACGCCGGTTTTGGCGCTGGAAGTCCAGCGTGGGGGAATTCCGGGCCAGCCGGGGGCGTAACCAGTACGGGAATCGCTCATAAAGTTTCGTCCTAAGGGCACGAACCGGTCCGAGATGCAACCTGGGGAATGGCGCCTCCGCAAGCGGCAAAAGGGTAAGAACGGTTTGGCCGTAGAGTTGATGAATGGCATCGAACAAGGAAGCAACAAAAGTAATGTTGCGTGGACCGAAACCCACGAGAATGGATGGAGTCGAACCGATAGGCATGAAAGCTGGGAAACAATTGCCAGATGCTTTGGCCTTGGGTATGGTAGCAGTCTTGTGGCTCAGCTTGACCGGGTGCGGTGTGGCAGGCGCGGAGGTGGTGCCGGATATTACTTCGAATACGGCGCTCGATCGCGGATTCCTGGGGCTTTATAACCTCGATTTTGCGGGCGCACAGAAGGATTTTTCGTCGTGGGAGGTTCAGCATCCCGATGATCCGGTGGGGCCGGTGAGCGAAGCGGCGGGATTTCTTTTCTCCGAGTTCAACCGGCTGGGCGTTCTCGAAGGGCAGTTCTACGAAAATGATGACGCTTTTACGGGGCGGTCAAAACTGAAACCGGATCCGCTGGTGCACGATCATTTTCAGGCGGCAATCGACCACTCAGACAAGCTGGCCCACGCCCGGTTGAATCAGAACGGTAAAGATCAGGATG
>Ga0185299_10001449_pt1 | contig 45629 bp, 42 predicted proteins | sample PaiPotPPA55metaG_FD_128002 | JGI IMG/M metagenome (GOLD analysis project Ga0185299, IMG submission 128002) | Iron sulfur acid spring bacterial and archeal communities from Banff, Canada, to study Microbial Dark Matter (Phase II) - Paint Pots PPA... ... | reverse complement strand
GATAAGGAGGCGGCCCCTTGCGGAGCAGCCCGTGATCACCGAGAAGTTCGCCATGATCCGATGTGAAGACAATATAGGTATCTTCTAGCGCGTCGGTTGCGCCGAGCGCATCGAGTATTCGGCCGATCGCGTCGTCGATCATGCGGATACTGCCATACGTATGTGCGATGACCTTGCTGATCGTGTCGTCTGAGATCGAATCCGTGCGCAGCATAAAACCCTGCTCGCGATCCTTCGAGCCGACCGGAATATATGCGTCCTGCACCGGATCGTCGCAATTGACGGCAGTGCAGAAAAGGCACCCCGGTAGCGCCTGCGCTGCGACGGCACAACGCCGCAGCGCAGGCCAGAACTCGCTTGAAGATGCGCTTGGCTGCCGCCTTGTCGCGGTGCTTCTGCAACAGGATGTCGAGTTCGGCACCGTGCTCATCAACGGCACGCCACAGCAGGTAAGGCTCACCGCGAAGCGTCACAAACATCTCGTCAAGGTGCCATGTGGTACCTGACCTCCGCCGATTCGACTTGGCGCGATGGGCGAAGCCCGTACCAAACTTCTCGCACCAGCGGCGCACCGTCTCGTAGCTCACAACAACGCCACGTTCAAACAGCAGCTCTTCGATGTCGCGCAGGCTCAACTGAAACCTGAAGTACCAGCGCACGGTGCAACTAACGACGACTGCCGGAAACCGATGGACCGTGATAAAGCAATTTCGTCCTTTTCATCAACACATCTTACGCACTCGGTCGACCGAAGTGGCGACGCCCGACAGAGCCCTAACTTTTCCGTATGGGAGCGGTGGAATCGCGTTTGACCAGCACCGGGTCGGCGGTCCGAATAACCGGGGCTACATCTGGAGTGTTGGCGATGAGCTTCAGCAGCAACTCGACGCTTTGCTCGGCGATCTCGGCCGTAGGAATGGCCACGGTGGTGAGTGACGGCCTGGATTGACTCGCCAGTTCGATGTTAGTCACGCTCACAATGGACAGGTCGTTGGGAACATCCAATCCGAGCGAGGCCGCGGCGTTCAGCGCGCCCAGGGCGGGAAGGTCGTTTGAGACGAACAAAGCCGTCAAGTCCGGGCGTGCGGACAACAAGTCGAGCGCAGCGTCGAAGCCGCTTTGGAACGAGTCGCTGCAGAACCTCGCATCGGCCAGGACATGCTTGACCTTTTGCGTGCGCAGGGCATCGCGAAATCCTTGATAGCGGCCGCCGTGAATGCCATTTTTCGCGCTGCCAACAAGTGCGCCGATGCGGCGATGCCCGAGTTCCAGCAGGTGATTCGCTGCGATAAAGCCTGCCTTGTGGGAATCAAAGGCAACGCACGGGACTCCCGGCGGATCGTCCGGAAGTTCCCAGATCGAAATAACCACGGGAGTACCTGTCGCCTGAATGGCTTTCAATTCGTCAATCCGCAGATCGCCGTTGTTCGCCACCAAAATGCCGTCCGACAATGAGCCCGCGACATCCGCAAGAAACCGTGTCCCACCATCCGGCTCATAATCAGTATTGCAAACCAATAAAAAACGGCCGTGCCGGCGAGCCGCATTGTTTGCTTGCAGCGTGAATTCCGGATAGAACGGGTTCGTGATGCAGCCCAGCATGAGCGCGAGCGTAGGTGCGCGGCGTTCCACCAGCGCCCGGGCGTTCAGATTAGGACGGTAGCCCTGCGCGGCTACCACCTCCAAAACCCGCTCACGCGTCGCGTCGCCAACCCGGCCGCGGTTTCGCAGCACGTTCGTTACCGTCGTCGGAGTCACGCCTGCCAACGCCGCGACCTCCTTGATCGTCGCCATCAGCCTTTCCCGCTTAGCCATTCCATTTCCCAGAATCTGCAGTGGTCGTCACTTACAACTACCTTCAATGTCATTTCAGACGTCGATGTTACCAACGCTTGCGGCCGACCGACGGTGTCGATTGCGCTAAAAAAAATTCTTGCCAATCGTACCGCACGCTGCTAATTTTCCTCTGCACAACCACGTTGATCGAATTTCCAGACGGCTTCCAGGCCGTATTTTTAGCGAAATTTGATTTAACGTTAAACCAAAAACGGAGACGCGGTGGCAGCGATATCTTTGCAGGGCATTTCGAAGGCGTTCGGAGAGCATGCGCCGGTGCTTCGCGATGTAAATCTCGAGATTGCACACGATGAGTTCTGCGTGTTCCTCGGGCCGTCCGGCTGCGGAAAGTCAACACTTCTTCGCATCATTGCGGGGTTGGAGGACCCGAGCGCTGGCGAGATTTCGATCGGTGGGCGCGTCGTGAATACCGTGTCACCGGCAAAACGCGGCGTAGCGATGGTGTTTCAAAGTTATGCCTTGTTTCCGCATATGACGGTCGCCGAAAACATGAGCTTTGGGCTCAAGCTGACCAAGCTGCCCGCGCCAGAGGTGGTGCGCAAGGTGCAGGAGGCCGCGAAGATTCTGGAGCTTGGACCCTTGTTGAATCGCAAACCCGCGGCATTGTCTGGCGGCCAGCGGCAGCGTGTCGCGATCGGCCGGGCCATCGTGCGCGAGCCCGGTGTCTTCCTGTTCGACGAACCCCTTTCGAATCTCGATGCAACCTTGCGCGGCCAGACTCGCGTCGAAATTGCGCGAATCCATCGCCGCTTCAGCGAGGCGAGCACCGTCTACGTGACGCACGACCAGGTCGAGGCCATGACGCTCGCCGACAAGATCGTCTTGCTCAATGTCAGCCGGGACGCTTCGGCATCGGCATCGGGCAGCATCGCCCAGGTCGGCACGCCCATGGACCTGTATCTGCGACCGAACAGCCGTTTCGTAGCGGGTTTCATAGGCTCTCCCCAGATGAATTTCCTGCCGGCCATGGTCAGCAAGATAGAAGGGGCGCAGACGACGGTGACGTTAAGGGCTTCGCGCGAAGACGTTCGGATCGAGCGGGCAGGCGCAGGCCTGACGCCAGGACAAGCGGTGATGCTGGGCGTGCGGCCGGAGCACATCGCGTTGCTCGCTCCGGGCGAGGCAGAAGGAAAAGGGTCGCGATACGTCGACTCGACGCTTAAGCGCACAGTGTCGCTCGTCGAGCGGCTTGGCGAGCAGAGCTATCTCCATTGCAGCGAAGCGGACAGCGCCACGCTTCTCGTCAAGCTTCAAGGCAACACGCTGTTGCGCTCCGGCGAAGTGGTTCACCTCGCACCGGACCCCGCTTCATGCCATCTCTTTACCGAAGAAGGCCACGCCGTCTGAGCGGGCTCACACAACACCAGGAGACAAACCATGCAGAATCGATTCCGCTTGTCGTTGCTTTGCGCCGCACTGAGCTTCGCCGCCACTGTCCATGCCGGCACGTTGACTGTCAATATGGCGTTCAAAGGGGCGAATCAGCGCGCATTCTGGGAGACCACGGTAGCCGAATTCGAAAAGGCCAATCCTGACGTCAAAGTCAAGATAGCCTACATCGAGGAAGAGGCCTACAAGGTCCAGTTGCCCGGCTGGCTGATCTCCGAGGCGCCGGATATTGTCAGGTGGCATGAAGGCGAACGGATGCGTTACTACGTCGAGCGCGGCTTGCTGGAGGACCTCTCGCCGGACTGGCAGAAGAACGGCTGGAATACGAGCTTTGCCTCCCTGAAAGAACCGTCGTCATACGAAGGCAAGCAGTACGCATTGCCGACGGACTACTTCTCATGGGGCGTTTTCTACAGGAAAGACCTGTTCGCGAAGGTAGGCATTCAGGGGGAGCCCAAGACGTGGGCTGAATTCCTCGATGACTGCAAGAAGCTCAAGGCGGCCGGCATTGCGCCGATCTCCATTGGCGGGCGCGATTCGTGGCCGCTCGCCGCATGGTTCGACTATCTCAATCTGCGCATCAACGGCTATGCATTTCACATGCAACTGATGGACGGAAAAATCCCTTATACCGATGCGCGCGTGAAGAAGGTGTACGAAGCGTGGAAGGTGCTGATCGACAACAAATATTTTGTCGATAACGGGCTGTCCTACACGCTCGATTCCGCTCAACCTCTGCTGATTCAGGGGCAGGCGGCGATGATGTTGATGGGCTCGTTCATCTCCGCTGGTCTGCCCGATACGGTCAAGACGGAGACGGGATATTTCCAGTTCCCGGTTGTCGACCCCAAGACTCCTGTGGCTGAAGATGGCTCTGCGGACTGCCTGAACATTCCAGCCAAAGCGAAGAACAAAGCCGATGCACGGCGCTTCATCGCGTTTGTCGGCACGCCTGAGATCGAGGGACGTCTTGCCAAGGCATTCGGATCGCTGCCGGCCAACAATCAAGCGATGGTATCGGACGATCCCTTTACCAAGAAGGGTTTCGAGATCCTGTCGAATACGAAAGGCGGCATCGCCCAGTTCTACGACCGCGACATGACCAAGGAAATGGCGGACGAAGGCATGAAGGGCATGCAGCGGTTCTTCAGCGACCCGTCCAAGCTTGATCAGGTGCTGGCTCACCTCGAAGAGACCCGCATGCGCATCTACAAGAAATGAGGCACGGCGTCCCGGTGCCATCGGGTGCCGGGGAAGCGATTGCTTATCAACGTTTAACCCACGCAGCGCGCCTCGGCGCGCATCACCGAGCTTCGTCATGTCCGCATCCATCAGCGCATCACCGCTCGCGCGCCGTCGCCGGCGCTCGGCGCTGTTGTTCCTCGCACCCGCGTGCGCGATGTTCTTGATCTATGTGATCTACCCGATCTTCAGCAGCATCGTGTTGAGCTTCTACGATTGGGACGGAGTAGGCGCGCGAACCTTCGTGGGGCTGGCGAACTACCGCGAACTGCTGCACTCCGACACGTTCTCTACGGCGGTATTGAACAACGTGATCTGGCTTGTCCTGCTGTTGCTGGCGCCACCGATCGGATTGTTGCTTGCGCTCTATCTGAATCAGAAGGTACGCGGCATCCGGATCATCAAATCCCTGTTTTTTTCGCCGTTCGTCGTGTCGGGTGTCGTGATCGGTCTTGTTTTCAGCTGGCTTTACGACCCCTCGTTCGGCTTGCTGAAGGTGCTGATCGGACACGGTGTGCCGGTACTCGGTGATGAGCATCTGGCCACGCCCGGGATCATTGTTGCGGCGCTCTGGGTGCAGATCCCGTTTTGCATGATCCTGTTCCTGACGAGCCTGACCGGAATCAACCCCGAGGTCATCGAGGCCGGGCGCCTGGAAGGAGCCCGCGGCTGGACGCTACTTTGGCACGTGGTGCTGCCCCAGTTGCGCCCGGCAACGTTCATGGCGATCACGCTGACCGTAATCGGTGCGTTGCGCAGCTTCGACCTGATCTCCGTCATGACCGGCGGCGGCCCGTTCGACAGCTCGACCGTCCTTGCTTACTTCATGTACGACCAGGCGATCAAGTACTTCCGTTACGGCTATTCGGCGGCGATTGCAGTTGTGCTGTTCCTCATCATGCTGGTCTTCATCGTCTATCAGTTGCGGCGCTTGCTGCGCTCGGACAACTGATTCAGGAGCATCCATGTATCCCTTACCCGTCGCCAGTTGGAAACCATCGAACCGGATGCTGTACAAGATATCTTTGCCGGTTGCGTTGATTATCTGGTTGTTGCCCTTGTTGGCAGTGCTGGTCACCTCCATCCGCTCCTCCGATGAATTGATGCAGGGCAATTATTGGGGTTGGCCGCACGACTTCGCCGCGTTCCAGAACTACCGGACCGTACTGGTCGACTCGCCGATGCTCCACTATGCATGGAACAGTTGCCTCATCACGTTCCCTTCGGTGTTCGGTGCGATCGTGCTTTCCGCGATGGCAGGTTTCGCGTTGGCGACCTATCCGTTCAAGGGCAGCGCGGCCGTCTTGGCGACCTTCGTCGCGGGTAATTTCGTGCCGATCCAGATCCTGATGATCCCGGTACGCGACCTGACCCTGAGGCTTGGACTGTTCAACACAGTCGGTGGGCTGATCCTGTTTCATCTCTCCTTTCAGACGGGCTTCTGCACCTTGTTTCTTCGCAACTTCATCAAGGAGTTGCCGTACGAACTGGTGGAAGCGGCCCGGGTTGAAGGCGCGACGGAATGGCAACTGTTCTACAAGATCGTGCTGCCCTTGATCCGGCCCGTACTCGCCGCGCTCGCGGTCCTCGTCTTCACTTTCGTGTGGAACGACTATTTCTGGGCGCTCTGTCTCACGCAGGGTGACGACGCCGCACCACTGACGGTCGGGGTCGCTGCGCTGAAAGGGCAGTGGACCACCTCGTGGAATCTCGTCTCGGCAGGGTCGTTGCTGGCCGCGCTGCCGTCTGTCGCGATCTTCTTCGCCATGCAAAAGCACTTCGTGACGGGTCTCACGTTTGGCGCTACCAAGGGCTGAATTCTTCCACTTCGCGCCGGTCGTTCGAGTCCGGTGTTAACCCATCAAATCAGGAAACACTTATGAAGGTCGGTGTCGACTACTACCCCGAGCACTGGGACCGGGCAATCTGGGAACAAGACGCAGCGCGCATGCAGGCTGCCGGAATCACGCTTGTACGGCTAGCGGAATTCGCCTGGTCACGGCTGGAGCCGTCCGAGGGACAATTCGATTTTGCCTGGCTCGACGATGCCATCGACGTTCTCGGACAGCGTGGTATTCAGGTGGTCATCGGTACGCCGACAGCAACGCCGCCGAACTGGTTGGTAGCAAAGTGTCCGGACGTCCTGCCGCTGGACAACAAGCGCCAGCCAGTCTATCCCGGCGTGCGGTTGCACCGCTGTTACAACAGCCCGTCGTTGCGTCGGTACACGCAGATCATTGTTGAAAAACTGACCCGGCAATACGGCAGGAACCCGCACGTCATCGGATGGCAAACCGACAACGAGATGATCGGCAACGACAGTCACAGCGACGCCGCCATCAGCGACTTTCGTCTCTGGCTGCAGAAGAAATACGGTGACCTCGAAACGATGAACCGGGCGTGGGGCACGGTTGTCTGGAGCGGCGAGTACAGCGACTGGTCCCAGGTGAGCACGCCGCTGGGCGGCTCGCCGCATATGAACCCGTCCTACCTGCTCGACTACAAGCGCTTTTGTTCCGACTCCGTGGCGGATTTCAACCGGTTCCAGGCGCACATCATTCGCGAGAATTGCAGCAGGCAGTTCATCACGCATAACCTTTGGGGTTATCCGGTAGTCAACGACTACTACGATCTATTTGACAGCATGGATTTTGCATCGGTCGACTATTATCCGAGCACCGATCTCGTCAACGACAGCAAGTCACGCGTCTATCACGGAGCGTTGACGCATGACCTCACGCGCGGTCTCAAGCAGAAGAATTTCTGGGTGATGGAGCAACTGAGCGGTACGCCGGGTTGCTGGCATCCAATGTCGCGGACCCCCTATCCGGGGATGATCCGTGCGCACGCGTGGCAAAGTGTTTCGCGTGGCGCAGATGCGATCGTTCAGTTTCGCTGGCGCACCGCTCGCATTGGCGCCGAACAGTTCTGGCACGGCTTGCACGATCACCATGGCAAACCGGGGCGTCGCTTCGATGAGTTCGTCCGCTTTAGTGAGGAAGCGCGGCGGGTGTCGCCTCTGCTGGAGGGGACGAGCGTGGTCAATGATGTCGCGATCCTGTTCTCGCACGAGCAACTCAATGCGTTGACGATCCAGCCGCAATCGGACGGATTCGATTATCTTGCCAACCTGAAGCAGATCCATCGGGCTTTCCTCAGGCTTGGTGTCGGTACCGACGTGATCAACTGGACATCCGACATTCAGCGCTACAAGTTGGTCGTGGCGCCGTTCTTGTTTCTCATCAACGACGATATCGTCAAGACGCTGACCGACTACGTGGCGGGAGGCGGAACGTTGATCCTGACGACCCGGACCGGCGTCAAGAACATGAACAACGTGTGCTTGCCGACGCAGCTTCCAGGGCCGTTAAGCGAGCTTGCCGGCGTGTTGGTTGATGAATATGACCCGGTGGGTCATGACTCGCAGTTCGTCGTGCTTGATGAAGACAGTACGTTCGAATGCACGCAGTGGTGCGATGTCCTCACGCCGACTACGGCCGAGACAGTGGGGACATATGCCAGCGAATTCTTTGCGGGTCGCGCCGCAGTGACCAGGAATCGCTATCAGATGGGATTCATCTATTATCTCGGCACGGTGCTGGACGACGACGGGTACAAAGCGTGGTTTGAGGGGATCTTGAATGAATTGAACGTCGCGGTTATGCCGCATCTCCCGGCGGGAGTCGAGGTTGCCGTTCGGTCCGATGGTGAGCATCGCCTTCTGTTCGTGCTCAACCTGACCAAGAAAGAACAGGTCGTCGAACTGCCGGAAGGTGACTATCAAAGTGTGCTGACTCAGCTTGTTGCGCCAAGGCGTTTAGTGCTCGAGGCTATGGGTGTTGAGATCTTGCAGCCTGTCGGCAAAATCTAGCGCGGCGTCTCGTTCGCAATTCGCTTGCGTTTTAATATTATTGCCGGTGACCGGAGGGGTGACTGTTATTGAGCACGTAAGTCGATGCATTGGTCGCTATGAAGGCGCCCAAAACCGGTGGTAGCCTATCCTGCTATCCCTCGTTATCCCTCGTTATCCCTCGTTTTATGTTTGTTTTCTGGGCCGAATGTCAGTCCCGTGTATGCAATGTACAAGCCGTGTGAGACCGAACTTCACTCCGGTGTAATCGCCATGCGTAGTGCGCGTAATGCGGGAACAAAAAATTGAGCGCCGAATGAGCATGACCGGTTGATCCCGAGTGCATTCGGGGTAACGGCGTGTAAAGGGCCGTCAGTGCGCGAGAAGCGGAAAATGCACCTGACACGTTATCTCGTGTAGATCAGGTGATACTCGCGTGCCCCCTGCTGTCGCGTGGTTGTGATCTTCTGTGCAAGTCAGGTGAGCTTGCGCGGAGATGGTGTGCTAACGGCGGTTCAAGACGAGTGAACGTCGCGTTCACATGCCTGTGCTCTGATGGGTGTTCTGGCTGTGCACCCATGTTGCTCGACAAGCACGTGGTTTTCCGTGCTGTTGAGTCCCGTTTGCTCGCTTGACGAAACATGTTGAATTCCATGTGCACTGAGGGGAATTCGGGCGGCCGTATAAAAATATTTTCTGTTCCCCTCTGTTCTTCAGCATTCCGGTGTATTCCACCAGTCTCGATGACCGGCAGGAACTGGTATTGACGATGAGTAAATGCCTACGCAAGATGCGTGTGAAGGTGTTGCATTGGAGCGAATCATGCCGGTTGTTCGGAGTTTCACGCGAGGTCAATGGGAGGCGCTTGGACGCAGGCTGGATGCGCTGCCGGAAAAGGCAAAAGACGGGCGGCACCTCAAAGTAGGAGACGGCGTTAAGTCCATACAGTTGCAAATCAGTGTGGCACGGGAGAAGGGATACACGCTGAATGAACTGATAGAGCAGGCAGCGCAGGAAGGCATCGACGTGAATCTCAATTCCCTGAGATATGCGATGCGCCGCGCCGAGGGAAAGGGGCGAATTCGCCGGGAAAGCAAGGACGCAGTACGCGATCACCCCGCAGGGCCAGCACGGAGCAGGAAACCAGCTCAGAAGAATGCTGTACGCGATAAGCCGCTACGTGCCGGAACACAACAGAAAGGGGATGGGGAAGTAACTAGGTCGGGGCTCACGCAGGTACAGGGCTACCTCGGATTTCCGATAAGTCCAGATACCGAAAATCTATAGAGGTATGAGATGGCGACGAAAAATCCCCCCATCTATATGGTCGGTGGCAGCAAGGGCGGTGTTGGCAAGAGCTTCGTTACGCTGGCCCTGGTTGACTACCTGCGCCGCATGGATGTCAATGTCGTGCTGGTCGAGACGGATACGTCCAACCCCGATGTCATGAAGGCAGTTCATGACGAAATCGAATGCGCGTCGTGTGATCTGGACGACGTAAGTGGCTGGATCGATTTCGTCAATTTTTGCGATACGCACCGGGATGCGGCGGTCATCGTCAACACGGCGGCGCGGAGCCAGACGGGAGTCATGCAATACGGCGGGACGCTCGCGAGCACGCTGGACGATCTGGCGCGGCGTCTCGTCGTGCTGTGGGTCATCAACCGGCAACGCGACAGCCTGGAACTGCTCCTCAGGTTTGGTGCGACGTTCCCGAATGCGGTTACACACGTTGTGCGCAATGGCTATTTCGGCGCGCCGGAAAAGTTCACCCTGTACCGGGAGTCAAACCTGCGCAAGGCCATTGAGGCACGAGGTCAGTCGCTGGATTTTCCGGATCTCGCCGATCGTGTTGCTGACGAACTTCGAAGCCAGCGCCTGTCGATACGCAAGGCGGCAGAAACGATGCATATCGGGGAGCGGGCGGAACTGTTGCGCTGGCGCGCGCTGTTCAGCACGATGTTTGCCAGAGTGATGGCCGATACGTCGCCGGCAGGCGAAGTCCCCGGCCGCGAACGGTCGCCTGTTTCTCGACGTCAGGGGTGAATTACCCGGCGATGCCTGTCTCCTGCGTATGCGCCGGGTTTCCGGCGCGCTGAATCTCCGGGACAACGATGCGCTGCGGTCGATGATCACCGTGCCTGAATACTATGCGCGGCTTTACGAGGCAATGCCAGACCGTATACGACGGGCTGGTGATGGCAGTTTCGACGCGGTGCGCCAAGAGGATCGAGCGGCGCTTCGTTCGCGCACTGCGTCGTAACGAATGACTCCATTTATGGGTAAACATCAGCCTTTGATGGGGGCGCTGTAGATAATCAGAGCTGCTGCGGTAAGGTAGGTACGCGGTCGGCGGGTCTGAATCGATGCGGAGTAGTGTTTGTCGGTGTCAGTTTCTCGAGTGTCCGCTCCTTGGTTGCAAGGTCGGCCTCGATGTAGACGTGGGTGGTCTCGAGACTGGATCAACCTCCCCAGTTCCCGGCGCACAGAACAGTCGTCGCCGACGACAAACAGAAGCGAATCGCAATCACTCATAGCTTCCTATCCGACGGTTTCCGTTCTGTCTCATCAGCTGCCGTCAAGCAGGAGTGGTCAAGGGCGCCAAAACCATGTGCGTTAAACGTTAATTTCCGTTCACAGAAATTGAATAGCAAGAAACGGGGTGTTTGTTTAGAGCTGCTGCCATAGATTGATCATTCAGTCTCGCAGCAGCCGAGGTCGGCGCACGACGCATGGCGCGCTCGAACCTCGCTTATCTCGCAGGTGCCCGATGCGTCAATTCTTTCATCGACGCCGCGTTCACCCGTCTTTCATTGAATGGAGTTCAACCATGTTGCCATTTCTCTCGCTTCACGCTCTCGCAGCCCGGCGCGGTGACGGACTGCGCCCTGAACTTCTAGCCTTACTTGAACGCCATGCCGGATCACAGACCGGTCTTGCTGCCATCATCGAGCCAGACGAAACGGGACTCTTTAACCACGTGGTGGACGTCGTGCCCAAAGCGCCGGTGCCGGCTCAGTGAGGAAGCGTCCGTACATATCGGCATGGCCTCGAAGCTCCAGCATCATGGCGCTCCGTAACTCATCCGCGTGTTCCTGGATCCACTCCCGCCGCTCCACGATGGTTTTCCCCGCGAGACGCGGGAAACCATTGGTGATGATGCGAAACGGCTCATCACCGGTGTGCACTTCGATGCCGCCACCGTCAGCAATCCGCCACATTGTTGGCGTAGAACCCGACCCGCACCAACGTCAGCAATGGCCGATGACGTTGACAATTCTTCAATGGTAGATATATTCTACGAACTCGCCACCCCGCGTCTCTGACGACGTGCCGAAAACGTTTAGGTGATAGTCGCTTCGTTTGTGTAGGGGGTGGGCGTGGGATTGTTTTTGGGATCCTCCCGATTGGCGCTCACATACTATGGACTACTTATTTATGCATTCGGTCGGCATGTTCAGTGTTCTTGATCGTAATCAAGTCGCAAGGGCTCTAAGCGGGCGACAAGCTGTCCTCAGCGAAATCCCTAAACCAGAAGGAATTAACCATGACTATTCAGTTGCATAACCCCGCAGGAATCGCGCCACCGTTCTCATGCTACAGCCATGGCGCGTCGGTGCCAGCTGACGCGCGCTGGCTGTATGTCTCAGGTCAGGTTGGCGTTACGACCGATGGCATCGTTCCAGATGACCCTGTGAAGCAGATCGAGCTGGCCTGGGACAATCTACTGGCGGTGCTGGCCGATGCCGGTATGGGCGTGACCGATCTGGTCAAGGTCGACGGCTTTATCACCCGGCCGGACCTCGTGCCTCACTACCGGAAGGAGCGCGAGCGGCGAGTTGCTGGTCACGCCGCCGCTACCACCATGGTCATCGTCGCCGGTCTGGCGGAACCCAACCTGCTCGTGGAGATTCAGGCGGTCGCAGCCCGTTAGGCATCGCGCCCTGTGGGTCAGCGGCGCGTCGGGCACTTCTCGATGGAGGTGCCCGCTACTCAATCAGGCCGTCGCCGTGTCGTCGCGTGTCAGGCAACAGCGCCTCTCGCGTGACGTCCGCGCAACCATTCGAGCGCAAGCAGCAGGCTCGTCGAGAACAGGATCAGGATCGTCGCCAGCGCAGCGATGGTTGGGCTGATGTTCTCGCGGATGCCAGTGAACATCTGGCGCGGCAGCGTGGTCTGGTCGGCGCCGGCGAGGAACAGCGTGACCACCACTTCGTCAAACGATGTTGCAAAGGCGAAAAGCGCACCCGACATCACACCAGGTGCGATCACCGGCAGCGTGACGCGAAAGAACGTCGCAACTGGATTCGCGCCCAGCGACAGGCTCGCACGCACGAGGGTATGGTTGAAACCCTGCAGTGTCGCCGCGACGGTCGTGACGACGAACGGGGCGCCGAGCGCCGCATGCGCGGCGATCAGGCCGGTATAGGTGTTCGCGAGTCCGAGCGGGGCGAAGAACAGGTACATGCCGACGCCGACCACGACGACCGGCACGATCATCGGCGAGAGCAGCACAGCCATCAGGAGCCCCTTGCCGCGGAAGTCGGCCTTCGTGAGACCGATGGCAGCGAGCGTGCCGAGCACGGTTGCGAGGATGGTGGCTGACGGCGCGACGATAAAACTGTTCTTCGCCGCCATGCGCCACTCGTCCGAGCTGATCAGGTGCTCGTACCAGCGCATCGAGAAGCCTGGGATCGGGTAGACAAGAAATGTGCTCGACGAGAACGAAAGCGGCACGATCGCAAGGACCGGCAGGATCAGATACAGCAGCGTCAGCACGACGAGCACGCGCAGCGCGACGTACCACGCTCGCTCGGCGAACGACATATGCGGCGCGAACAACGGCCTGGCAAGTTTCATGGTCTGATTTTCCTTGTTTCGCGTAATCGTCGGCTTAACTGAGGCTGAGTTTTGAGCGCGTGAACCGGCTGTACACCGCATACAGCACGAGCGTTGCCGCGAGCAGCAGCCCGCCGAGCGCGCACGCCATGCCCCAGTTGATCGTATCGTTCGTGTAGTAGGCGACGTAGTAGCTGACCATCTGGTCGTCCGGGCCGCCGAGCAGTGCAGGGGTGATGTAGTAGCCGATCGCGAGAATGAACGCGAGCAGCGCGCCGGCGGCGACACCCGGATAGGTCTGCGGCACGTACACGCGCCAGAACGCCGCGAACGGATGACTGCCGAGCGATACGGCCGCGCGCTGGTAGGTCGGCGGAATCGACTTCATCACGCTGTAGAGCGGCAGGATCATGAATGGCAGCAGGATGTGCGTCATCGAGATGTACACGCCGACGCGGTTGAACAGCAGCGCCAGCGGTTGCGCGATCAGCCCGCTGCCGATCAGCGCCTTGTTGACGAGCCCGTCGTTTTGCAGCAGCACGATCCACGCCGCGACCCGCACGAGCACCGAGGTCCAGAAGGGAATCAGCACGAGGATCATCACGAGATTCGCGCGGCGCTCGGACAGTCGCGAGACCCAGTACGCGAGCGGATAGCCTAGCAGCAGCGCGAACAGGGTGACCGCCATGCCGATCAGGAACGTGCGGCCGAAGATCGTGAGGTAGATCGACTGCTCGGGATCTGCGTGCACGATATGGCTGAAGCCGTCCTGCTTGTGGTCGAGTGCGGCGAGCAGATAGAACGGCGAGATCTGGCTGCCGTTTTTCGCGATCGCCTGCCAGTAGGTGGCGTCGCCCCAGCGCGCATCGAACTCGATCAGCTTCTCGCGCGTCTGCGCGGGCGTCAGCGGCTGGTCGCTGCTGCCCTTGAGCGGCATCGCGCGCGCCGTTTTCGCCACGAACGAACGAAAGCCGGGAATCTCCAGGTTCAGACGCGACGCGAGCGTGCCCATTCCGTCGCTGCCGGCGAGCTTCGTCATGTCGGCTGCGAGCGCGGCGTAGGCCGCGTCGGGTGGTGGCGCGTGACGGTCCCAGCCCGACAACGCCGCGACTGTGTTCGGCAGCGCCGTCGCGATCTCGGGGTTCTGCACCGCGCGTGTGAGCAGCGCGCCAATCGGCACGACGAAGATGAGCAAAACGAAGATCGCGAGCGGCGCGATCAGGAGGAGCGCCATCGCCCGTTTACGAGCCCCGGCTAAGCGGAGTTCGCGCTTGAGCGCGGCCGTCGACAGTGTCGACGAGGAAGGGGCGATCGTCATCGTATTCAACGTTTTTCTCCGGCCGGACCGCGATCCGGCGGAATGCCGCACGACGCGATGCGCGCCGCGCGGCCGGTTGGGTCAGAAAACATCCGCACGCTTACTTCGCGGCCCATGCGGCGAAGCGCTGCTCGAGTTCGTCGCCGTGATCGGTCCAGAAGCCAATGTCCTGCAGCGTCGCGTCTTTAGCGTTCGTCGGCGAGTTGGGCAGATTCGCAAGGGTCTTGGCGTCGAGCGACCTGAGCGCCACGACATCTGCCGGGCCATACGCGATATGCTGCGTGAACGCCACCTGCGGTTTTGGCGTGAGCGTGTACGCGATGTACTGCTCGGCGAGCGCCTTGTTCGGCGTGCCCTTCGGAATCACCCAGTAGTCGAGGTCGTATATGCTGCCGTTCCACATGACCTTCAGGTTCTGGCCTTCTCTTTGTGCGGCGTCGATGCGGCCGTTGAACGCGGTCGACATCACGACATCACCGGCGACGAGGAACTGCGGCGGCTGTGCACCCGCCTCCCACCACTGGATGTAGGGTTTCAGCTCGCCGAGCTTCTTGAACGCACGATCCTGGCCGGTCTTCGTGGCGAGCACCTTGTACACGTCCTTCGGCGCAACGCCGTCGGCCATCAGCGCGAACTCGAGGTTGTAGCGCGCGCCTTTGCGCATCGCGCGTTTGCCGGGGAATTTCTTGACGTCCCAGAAATCGGCCCAGCTCGTCGGCGCCGTCTTGAGTTTATCGGCGTTATAGGCAAGCGCCATAGACCACACAACAAAGCCGACCCCGCAGGTCTGCGGCGCTTCAGGGACCAAATCCGACTTCTTCGCGATCTTCGACCAGTCGAGCTGTTCATACAGGCCCTCATCGCAGCCGCGGTTCAGCTCGCCCGACTCGACCTCGACGACGTCCCAGTTGACGTGCTTTGCCTCGACCATGGCCTTCACCCTGGCCTGCTCGCCGTTGTACTCGACGACAGTGACTTTGTTGCCGGTCGCTTTTTCAAACGGCTCGTTGAATGCGATGTTCTGCACTTGCCCCCAGCTGCCTCCGAAGTTGACAACCGTCAGTTCCGCAGCGGATGCGGGTGCTCCGGACATCACCAGCGTGAGCGCGAGCACCGTGCAGGGCGCGGCAAAGTTTGCTCGAGTGATCATGGTTCCTTCTCCTCAATGACGAAAACGAATCGTTGTGTCGGACTGGCCAGCGTAGAAATCGTGTAGACAGCTACGCAAAAACGCGCAGATGTTCAGGCGCGAATGCGAGTGTTACGGGCGCGCCGGGTGCAAATCGTTCAAGTGCACCGGTACCGATCGGTACCTTGACGAAACATTCGTCTTGCCCTTTGAACGCGCAGCGCATCCGCACGTGGTCCCCGAAATAGATCAGACTGCGCGCCTCTCCCGCCAGCGCGTTTGCCGCTGCGTCGTTCGCTCGATCGCTGCCGTACACCACGTTCATGCGTTCGGGCCGGATGCATGCGATAGCGGAGGCGCCCGCCGCCGCTTTGCCGATATTGCGGCCGACGAGTCGCGTACCGTCGTCGAGCCGGAAGTCGCAGAAATCGCCGTCTACTGATGCAATCGTGCCGCGCAAGCGGTTGCTGTCGCCGATGAAGTTAGCCACGAACTCGTTGCATGGCGACTCGTACATGCGGTCGACGGTGTCGAGTTGTTGCACGACCCCCTTGTCGAACACCGCGACCCGGTCCGACATTGTGAGCGCCTCGTCCTGATCGTGTGTGACGTAGACGAACGTCAGGCCGAGTTCTGCGTGCAGGGACTTCAGCTCGTACTGCATGTGCTCGCGCAGTTGCTTGTCGAGCGCGCCAAGCGGCTCGTCCATGAGCACGAGCTTCGGTTTGGACACGAGTGCACGTGCGAGCGCGATGCGCTGCTGCTGGCCGCCCGAGAGTTGCGCCGGATAGCGCTTCGCGAAACTTTCCATGCGTACCATCCTCAGGGCTTCGTTCACACGCGCGGCACGTTCGGTAGCAGGCACCTTGCGCACGCTGAGGGGATACGCCGCGTTCTGTCCGACCGTCAGGTGCGGAAACAACGCGTAATTCTGAAACACCATGCCAATGTCCCGCTTGTGAGGGGGGACGTTGTTGAGCAGCTTGCCGTCGAGGTGGATCTCGCCACCGGTAGGAAATTCGAAGCCTGCAAGCATCATCAGGCAGGTCGTCTTGCCGGAGCCCGAGGGTCCGAGCAAGGTGAGAAATTCTCCGCGGTAGATATCGAGATCGAGCGATTTGACGACGAGCGACTCGCCATCATAAGTTTTCCTAACGCTTCGAAAGCTGACAATCACTTCTTGAGTCTTCGGCACAGCTGCCTCCGTTCAACGCGACAATTACCAACAGAATGCGGAGCGAAGCGGCGAGGTCAACCCGCGTCTGTGAGAGCCCGCTCCGCAACCTCGTCCACGGCCCGCTTCACGATGCCAACGATCTCGTCTGCCTCGTCGCGGCTCATCACGAGCGGCGGTGCGAAGCCGAGGATGTCGCCGTGCGGCATGGCGCGCGCGATCAGACCTCGCTGCAGCGCGGCGGCAGCAACCCGCGGCCCGATCTTCAGGACCGGGTCGAAGGGCCTGCGCGTCTCTTTATCTGCCATGAATTCCAGGGCAGCCAGCATGCCCGCGCTGCGCACCTCGCCTACCAGCGGGTGTGAGCCGAACGCTTCACGCAGTTGCGCGCCGAAGTAAGAGCCAACTTGCGCGGCGTTTTCCACCAGCTTTTCGCGCTCGATGATCGCGAGATTGGCGAGCGCCGCGGCCGCGCACACCGGGTGCCCGGAATAGGTCCAGCCATGGCCCATCGGTCCGTGCTCCTGCGAGCCCCGCGCAATCACGTCCCAGACCTTTTCGCCCACGATCACACCGGAGAGCGGCGCATAAGCGCTCGTAAGTCCCTTCGCAACGGTAATGAGGTCGGGCTGGATGCCAAAGTGCTGCGCACCCATCTTCGAGCCGAGCCGACCGAAACCGCACACGACTTCGTCGCAGATCAGCAGAATGTCGTACTTTTTTAGTACCTGCTGGATCGCGGGCCAGTAGCCGGCTGGAGGCGGCAAGATCCCGCCGGTGCCCATTACAGGCTCACCGATGAAGGCTGCGATTGTGTCGGCACCTTCACGTTTAATCAGCTTTTCGAGTTCGTCCACGCAGTACGATACGAACGCGGCCTCATTCATTCCCGTGGGCGCCTTGCGATACCAGTGCGGGCAAACCGTGTGCTTCACGCGCTCGATCGGTAGATCGAAATGCTGATGGAAGCTCGGCAGGCCGGTGAGACTGCCGGTCACGATGCCCGAGCCGTGATAGCCGCGCTCGCGCGAGATGATCTTCTTCTTGTTCGGGCGACCCAGCACGTTGTTGTAGTACCAGACGATCTTGATCTGCGTTTCGTTCGCGTCCGAGCCGGACATGCCGTAGTACACCTTCTTCATGCCGGGCGGCGCCCAGTCGATGAGGCGCGAAGACAGTTCGATGATTGCGTCCGACGAATGGCCGACGTAGGTGTGGTAATAGGCAAGCTGCTTTGCCTGCTCATACATGGCGTCGGCGACTTCGGTGCGGCCGTAACCGATGTTTACGCAGTAAAGTCCCGCAAACGCGTCGATGTACTGCCGGCCTTCATGATCTTCGATGCGGATGCCACTGCCGCCGCGCATGATCTTGCCGGGCAGCGCGCCGCTCTGGTGATCGTGAGCGTGCGTGGACGGATGCATGAAATGTGCACGGTCCTGCTCGAACAGTGCGTCGATCGATTGAGTCATGTTGTCTCCTGATTCAGGCTCGAGCCTTGGCCGAAGGCGGCGCGGCGCTGGCCCGGATAACAATGGTTTTATTGCATTGCGCTGCGTGTTTCTTCGAAATCCGATCGTTTCGTCTTACATGGTAGACATAATCTACTATGGAAGATACACTAGCAGACAGAAAGCGAGCTATCAAGCGTTTTCAAAAAAGCTTGTGACGATGCGCTAGACTCTCGCCGACCCCTTATGAATAGTCATAGATGAACAGTCTTATGGAACTTTCACCTGAAGCAGCAGGCGATCACGACGAGTTGAATCAGGAATTTGGGCGACGCATGCGCGCGTTGCGGGAACGCGGCGAGCTGACGCTCGAAGAACTCGCGACAAGGTCCGGCGTGAGCCGGGCGATGCTTTCGAAGGTCGAGCGAGGCGAAAAGAGTCCGACCATCGGGGTCGCAAAACGGATCGCGCACGCCCTCGAGACGACGCTGAGCTTTCTTACCGGCGGCGTCGAGGACCGGCAAGCCGTAGTGGTAGTTCGCCGCGAACAGCGGCATATTTTCCGGGACAGCGAAACCGGCTTCGAGCGCCACATTCTTTCTCCGACCATGGTTGGCAGCCAGGTTGAGTTGCTCCAGCATTGGCTGCCGGCTGGCGTGTCGACTGGCATGATGCCGGCCTACCGAACCGGAACAGAAAAGCACGTGACCGTGGCAGAAGGGGAGTTGATCGTTTCGCTGCCGGGTCAGGAAATCCGCTTGTCGGAGGGCGACACCCTGTTCTTCGAGGCCAGGGTCGAGCATGCTTTCAGTAATCGCTCCAGAAAGCATTGCTCCTATTACCTGGTCATCTCCCGTCGCGACGATAAGTAAGTCAGGCAGGCCGTGGCCGCCAGAAAGGGCGGTCATTGACATTCTCCTATCGTAGATATATTCTACTATCTCACCCCGGTGAAAGTGCCGGGAATCAGCCTCGCGGCGTCTCGTTACTGCGATCGCCCAGGTCGCGCCATTCTCTTCATTCCGCTTCAGTAATGTTCATAAGGAGTGCAAATTGAAAAACGCAAACCCAAATCTTGAAGTAGGGGACCTCGGCCTGAAGTTGGCCAATCTCCGCATGGATGGTGCACTCGCCCTCGGCGCCGAGCTCGACGGCCGGATCGTGAATATCACACAGGCTGGCGTCAACTTCGAAATACCTGCGCCGGTGGATATGGACGATTTGCTTCAGAACGGTCGTGCTGCCGACGTATCGGCTATCGTCAGTCGCCTTCGGGAAGACGGCGGAATCGGATCGGTTGAGGTACGTGAGGCTGCTTTCGCGCCTCTTGTCACGCGGCCGCGGAAGATCATCTGCGTGGGATTCAACTACCAGGCGCATGCGGCGGAGACGGGAACGCCCATTCCCAAGGCGCCTCCAATCTTCAGCAAGTTTGCGAACGCACTCAATCACCATGACGGCGACATTGAACTGCCTACTATGGTAGACAAGGAATTCGACTACGAGACGGAACTCGTGATCGTTTTCGGGCGGAAATGCAAGAACGTGTCGAAGGAGAATGCGCTATCCGTTGTTGCGGGCTACGCGGTCGGCAATGACTTCAGCGCCAGAGGTTTGCAGAACATTACGACGCAATTCACGGCGGGGAAGATGTCGGATGGTTTTGCTCCAGTGGGTCCCTGGCTCGTTACCCGCGATCGCGTGCCCGAGCCGAACAACCTGAGGCTGCAAACCTGGGTGAACGGCGAAATCAGGCAGGACGGCAATACCAGCGAAATGATCTTCGACTGCCGCGAGATCATTCGCTACGTCGCCGGCATCATGACGATCGAGCCGGGCGACATCCTTTTTACTGGGACGCCACCGGGGGTGATCTGGGGGCAAAAGGTGCCGCGTGACGAGCGTCAATGGCTTAAAGCGGGCGACAAAGTGGTGTCCGCGATCGAAGGGCTCGGTGAGCTCGCCATTCATCTTCGCTGAGAACGGGGGCAGCCATGAGCCATGACGCGACAATCGAGCGACTCTACGTTCTCGACGCAGGCATAGCGCAGGTCGACGATGCCTCAATTTACTCTCCCGGATTCAATGTCGGCAAACCGATGACGTTGAGCTGCAACGCGTATCTCATCCGCCATCGCGGACAATGGATGCTATGGGACACCGGCACCCAGGACGATCTGATCGGCGAGCCGGAAGGCCGGATCATCGCCCACGGTATCCGCGGAACGATCAGTAAGACGATCGCATCGCAACTTCAGGAAATCGGGGTTGAGCCTGATGAGATCGGTACGCTGGCGCTTTCGCATGCGCATTATGACCATGTGGGCAATTGCCGGCTGTTCACGAAGGCCGAATGGATCGTGCAGAAGGCTGAGTACGAGTCCATGTTTGGGTCGGATCCTGACGCGTTCGGATTCAGGCCTGAACTGTACGGCACGCTGCGTAACAACAGACTCAGGCTGATCGAGGGCGACCACGACGTTTATGGAGATGGCGCCGTCCGTATCATTTTCACGCCCGGCCATACCCCTGGACATTGCTCGCTGTTGCTAAATCTTCCCGAGGCCGGGCGAGTCGTGTTGAGTGGCGATATTGCTCACAATCGGCGTAACTTCCAATGCAGATGCGTTCCTTCTTTCAATGTCGACGCACTGCAGTCAATTGCGTCGATGAACAGGGTTGAGGAGCTTTTGGAGACTGAGGGCGCGACCTTGTTTGTCAATCACGACGTTGTCCAGAATGCAACCTTGCCTCACGCGCCCGACTGGCTCTCCTGATCGCAATATGCGTAGGTGAACCGCCGCGTTTCCCGTACCGGCCCCTTTGATTCACCTGTGCATGAGCCAAAGTCGCTCAGCGCGCGAGCTGAGCCTGCGCGAGCCGCCCCAGCCGGCGGACGCCGTCTTCGATGCGATGATCCCACGCATGCCCGGCGCTCAGCCTGAGGCAATTGCGAAAGCGCCGGCTTGCGGAGAAGACGTCACCGGGCGCGAAGCAAATGCCTTGTTCGAGCGCTTCGTCGAAGAGCGCGCGCGAGTCGAAGCGCCTCGGCAGTTCCAGCCAGAGCATGAAGCCGCCTGCCGGCCTGCTGACTTTCGTGTCGGTCGGGAAGCTTGTCTCGATCGCACGCGTCATGCGCCCGAGGTTCTCTTCGAAGATGCGCCGCACGCCGCGCAAGTGCGCATCGTATGCGCCGCTCTCCAGAAAGTCCGCGAGCGCGACCTGAGGCAGGACAGGACAGCAGAGGCTGAACGCCAGCTTGCGCTCCATCACTTGCTGCGCATAGGCGCCCGCCACAATCCAGCCGACCCGATACCCGGGTGCCAGGCTCTTCGAAAACGAGCTGCAGTAGATCGTATTGACGCCGCCGTCGAGCGCGATGAACGGCTTGGGCCGCTCGCGTCCGAAGTGGATTTCGCCGTAGACGTCGTCTTCGATCAGCGGCACGGCATGCCGCGCGAGCAGCGCAAGGAGCGAGCGCTTGTCGGCTTCGGCCATCGCGCAGCCTAGCGGGTTGTTGAAATTCGACGACAGCACGCAGGCGGCCACCGGTTCCGTATCGAGCAGGCGGGCGAGCGCGTCGACGTCGATGCCGCGCGTCGGGTCGGTGGGCAGCTCGAATGCCTTCAGGCCGAGCACTTCGAGAGTATGGAGGAGGCCAAAGTAAGTGGGTGATTCGATCGCAATCGAATCACCACGCTTCGCGACTGCGGTCAGCGCGAGTGTCAATGCCTCGGTGCAGCCGTTGGTGATGAGCAGGTCGTCGGGCGACAGCGCTTGCCCGAAGTGCATCGCCCGCTTCGCGATTTCGCGGCGCAGGCGCGGGTCGCCTTGCGGTGCGCAATAGATGTTGTAGCGCGTGCCGTGTTGACGTGCGGCACGCGCGAGCGCGAGGTCGAGCCGCTTCGACTGCAGCAGCGCCGCGTCGGGTACGGCGCAGCCGAGCGGCACCAGCGCCGGATTCGATACGTGCTCGAGCAGTCCCGCGACGGCGCCGCTGATCGACACCGTCGACGCTTTCGCGCGCGGTCGCGAGATAGAAGGCAACGCGAGCGCGCCGCGGCGCGAGCCCGCGACGTAAAAGCCCGACTGCGGCCGTGCGATCAGGATGCCGCGATCCTCGAGCAGGCGATACGCCTGCAACACCGTAGAGATACTGATGCTGTGCTGTTCGCTGACGGCGCGCACGGATGGCAGACGCATGCCCGCCGCGAGCGCGCCATTGTCGATCATGCCGACGATGAGCTCGGCCAAGCGCTCGTAGCGGTACGGAGTGGGCGTGTCCATGTCCATGGAAGGGCTCATAACGGTGTAATCGGTGTAATCCACGATTATCGACCCGGCGCCCCGGCTCGCCAAGAGGAATTGTGATGGTCCATTTCGCAGAAAATTGTGACTGTTATGGTCGGCCGGTGGGCGCTACGATGCATGCGTTGCGATCGCGTCTGAAGGAGCCGGGGTGCTGCGCACAGCGATAACTGCTGTTGGGCCGGGCTGGAACGGCTGTTTGGCTGCTTGCAACGGATCGTCTGACAAACAATTCACAGCAAATGCAAGGCAAAAGCATGCAGGGTATTCAACGGAACGTCGACGAACGACAGCAGGCTGACCTCAGCGAATCGAATCCCCAGCCGTGGCGCGGGCGATTTCCTCGCAACGAGATCATTTCACTTCTCAATGTGAACCGGCCGTTCAACCTGGCGGAGAGCACGTCGCAGGACCTGACGCTCGGCGAACTCCTGTCTCTGCCGGGTCTCGAGGATATCCGTAATCTGAAGCTCGGCTATGGCACATCAGCCGGTTCGGTCGCGCTTCGCGAGGCAATTGCCGAGGGCTGCAACGTCCCAGCCGAGCAGATCATCACGACACAAGGCACCGCGCTCGGTCTGTTTCTTCTCGCTTTCGAAGTGTGCCGGTCGGGCGACCAGGCTCTCCTCGCGACACCCTGCTTTCCGCCGAGCCGTGATTGCCTTCTCGGCGCCGGCGTTAGCGTCCGCGAGATCAGGCTGTCATTCGAGCATGGTTATCGGCTGGACCTGGACCAGATCGACGCGGGTCTGTCGCCGAAAACGAGGCTGGTCAGTATTGCTTCGCCACAGAATCCGGCGGGTATCCAGACGTCCCGTGCCGACGTCGAGAAGCTCCTTGTCCTGATGGAAAAGCGGTCCCCGGACGCGATACTTTTCATCGACGAGACCTATCGGGAGGCGACCTATGGCGACAATGCGGCGCTCGAGAGTTTCGCGGGACTCGATCCACGTATCGTGACCGGCGCGTCGGTATCGAAGGCGCTCGGCGCGCCGGGTTTGCGCACGGGTTGGCTTACCGTGGCGAACGCGAATCTGCGGGAGCGTCTGGCCGTCGCCAAAATGAACACCGTGATCTCGGGATCGGTTCTTGACGAGACGCTCGCCACAGCGCTTCTGCGCAACAGGGAGGGCGTGCTTGCACCGCGACGCCGGTTGCTCGCCGCTGCGCTGCAGGAACTGGCGCTTTGGTGCGAGAGCGAGCACGAGCGCATCGAGTGGGTGCGTCCTGACGCCGGCGCGCTATGCTGCCTGCGTCTGCGCGCCGACGCATTCGACGAAGTGGCTGTCGCGCGATTCTGGGACCTGCTACCCGGTCATGACTTGCAGCTGGCATCCGGCGCATGGTTCGGCGAAAGCAGCCGTGTATTCCGGCTGGGCTTTGGCTACCTGCCGCCCGCGCGTCTCGGACCCGCACTGTCCGCACTTTCAACGGTCATGGACGCCGCTACGGCGTGACGTGTCGGCATAGCCGGGAAACATCACGATGAAACTTGTCCGATTTGGTCTGCCTGGCGACGAGCGGCCAGGCATTCTCCACGCCTCCGGAACGGTGCGCGATGCCAGCAACCTGGTTCGCGATTGGTCAGGGAGCGCGTTGGAGGCAAGCTCTTTGAGCGAAATATCGCGGACTGATTTTTCGCGACTACCGGAGGCGCCTCCAGCCTTCCGGCTTGGTAGTCCAATCGCAGCGCCAGGCAAAATCGTATGCGTGGGATTGAACTACGCGGATCACGCTGAGGAAACCGGCTTCGAACTGCCGCAGGAACCGCTCGTGTTCTTCAAGTCTCCGACTGCGCTGAGCGGGCCATTTGACCCAATCGTCATTCCAGCGACGGCCAATGCGGTCGACTGGGAGGTCGAACTCGCGGTGGTCATGGGCGGCGTGGCGCGCAACGTTCGCCCCGAGGAGGCCGCGTCGCTCATCGCTGGCGTCGCAGTTGCCAACGACCTCACCGACCGGCATTGGTAGTTCGAGCGCGGAGGGCAGTGGAGCAAGGCGAAAAGCGCGGACACTTTCGCTCCGCTCGACCCCTGGCTGGTTACGCTGGATGAGCTTCCCGCGTCGCTCGATCTCAGGATCTGGTTGCAAAAAAAATGATGTGCCTCGGCAGGAAAGCCGTACCAGCAGAATGGTGTTTTCCGTCAGCCAGATCATTGCCCATCTAAGTGAATTCATGACCTTGTTGCCCGGCGATCTCCTCCTGACTGGAACGCCTCAAGGTGTTGCGTACAACAAGCCAGAGCCAGACTATCTGAAGCAAGGCGACATCATCACTTGCGGAATCGAGGGGCTTGGTTCACAGCGCTGCGCGGTTCAGGCAGCCGTGTCATCGATGCACAAATGAATCGCCATGCCCGACGGCGGGCGACCGGAATCTTAACTGCTGGACATGTGGAGCACAGCTATGAAAGTAAGAATCGCATATCTCGAGGAACCGCCGTTCTACTGGACGGGTGAAGATCATTCGGTGACGGGCGCCGACATCGAGCTAGCCGAGGTGGTGCTTCGGGCGATCGGTGTGACCTCCATCGAACATCAGTTGACCTCGTTCGAAGAACTTCTGCCTGGCGTGCAGGAAGGACGGTGGGACATGAACGTACCCATTTTCGTAACCGCTGAGCGCGCCGAGCGCGTTGCGTTCAGCCTGCCGGTCTGGGCGCTGGGCGACGGATTCCTGCTTCGCCAGGGCAATCCGAAGGCGCTGACGAGCTATGCGGCCGTTGCAGCGCGCAACGACGCGCGGCTTGGAATCGTCGCCGGGACGGTTCAGCTCGACTCTGCAAAATCGGCCGGCGTGATCGATAGCCAGATTGTTGCGTTCAAGGGCCAAACCGAAGCGATCGACGCGCTGCTCGCGGGAAAGATCGACACCTACGCGAGCACGGCGGTTGGCAGCCGTGTCCTAGCCAGCGCCAATCAGGAACTGGAAGTAGTGGCGCACGAAAAGAGCAAGGACGGCAGAGCACCTGTGGGCGCGTTCTCTTTCAGCAAGGGCAATCCTGACCTTCTGCAGGCGGTGAATGAGCAACTTCGCAAGTACCTCGGTTCGGCTGATCACCGTGCCCGCATGGCAAAGTACGGGCTCACGCGGACGGAGCTCGACAGCGTCAGCGCAACCTGAGCGGAATGATCCAGCCCCAGTCACTCAGATACTTCGCCGAAGTCGCACGCACGGGTTCGTTAAGACATGCTTCGGAGACGTTCTTTGTCGCACCCAGCGCGATCAGCAAACAGATCAGCAATCTGGAAAAGGAACTCGGCGCCGCGCTGTTCGACCGCTCACCGCGCGGTGCGACGCTAACCGCAGTCGGCCAGCTATTGCTCGACTACGTGAACGCCAACACGCGCCACGTCGAGCAGTTGCACGCTGCGATGGACGACCTGAGCTCATTGCGCCATGGCGTGGTCCGGATCGCGCTGGTCGAAGCTGCCGTCCATAGCTTCATGCCCGACCTGATCACGGAGTTTTCGCGTGACCACCCGGGTATCGCTGTCCATCTCGAGGTCTGCGGAACCGCACAGATTGTCGACGCGCTTGTCGATCATCGCGCCGAGATTGGCATGGCATTCAATGTCCTCAATCGCGACGACATCAATCTTCATGGCCGCTCGATCCAGCCATTGCAGATGATATGCCGGCCGGAGCATCCACTAGCCGGCCGGAAAACAGTGTCCATGTCCGAACTGGGTAACGTGAGGGTGGCGTTGCCGGCGCGGACATTCGGCATTCGCTATCTGATCGAAAAAGCTGCCGAGCGGGCGAACATCGCGCTTCAGGTTGCGATTGAAGCGAACTCACTGCAGGTTATCAAGAACCTCGTCAGGCAATCGGATCTTGTCAGCTTCATGCCGCCGCTCACCCTCGAGCAGGAGACCGCCCACGGATGGTTACGGGCAGTACCGCTGGACGAGCGCGATTCCGGGTCGGCGACCATCGACGTGATCAGCTTTCGCGGGCGACAACTGTCGGTCGCGGCACAGCGTTTCCTTGACCTTCTGATCCGGCGTCTCAGGACGGGCCGCCAGTTTCCCTGACCCACCACCCGCAGTGTTCTGTTTTTGTGACGATAGACGTCACTTCGAGCACCTTCCCCGGGAAATTTGTATCCCATCTAATACATTCATCACGTGGGGCCGAGCCCGGGCGCCACGAACCGAGTGGGGGACATGATGAATGTTGGATTGATAGGATGCGGCGCCATCGGCAGCCTGCTGTACGACTTGCTGAGCCGACACGTACCCGCCGTTCGGGTCGTGGCTGTCTATGAACGGGACACACATCGCGAGGGAGCGCGCAGAGCGCTCGACGCCGGCGCCCGGGTTGTCGATAACGTTGACGATTTCCTTGATAGCGATCTCGACCTCGTCGTCGAATGCGCAGGCCACGAAGCGTTGCGCAATCTGGGGCCGTCCGTGCTGGCGGCAGGGCACGACCTGCTCGTCGCCTCGGTGGGTGCGTTGGCGGATGCTGCGCTCGAGACGCTATTGATCGATAGCGCGACCGCCACAGGCGCGCGTCTGCGCATTCCCTCTGGTGCATTGGGCGGGCTCGACGCGCTTGGCGCGGCAAAGTTCGCTGGCCTGCGCGAGGTGCGCTATGAATCGCACAAGGCGCCGGGCGCCTGGCGCGGAACGCCTGCCGAAGCGCTGATTGTGCTCGACGACATCAAAACGCCGACCGCCATCTATGAAGGCACGGCGCGAGATGCGGCGCGCCTCTTTCCGCAGAACGCCAACGTGGCCGCCGCGGTCGCGCTGGCCGGCGTCGGCTTCGATCGAACCAGGGTGGTGCTGTACGTCGATCCGCTTGCAACCGGCAACACGCACCGGATCAAGGCCGAAGGCGATTTTGGCCACATCGATATTGCGGTCATGGGCAAGACCCTGCCGAGCAATCCGAAAACCTCGATGCTGGCGCCGTGCAGTCTCGTACGTGCGATCGCAGACCTCAACCAGACCCAGGTCGTCGCATAGCCGACGAGAACACTTCTCGTTGGCACCTTCACGCGGATTCGAAGTGAGCGGCCATTAATAGAAGCACCGATTATAGATAAGGATGCCAAATGAAATATGACATTGAGACGCAAACCCAACCTACCGACGCTGTGCGCAGTCCCTATGACGGCGCTGTGGTTGGCTATATGCCGATTGCCGATGCTGACGCTGTCGAGCGATCGATCGAGCGTGCACAAGCCGCGTTCGAGATCATGCGCCAACTGCCTCGATTCGCACGCGCGGATATTCTGCAACGCGCGGCGGACCTGATTGAATCACGGCGCGATGAGTTCGTGCGCACGATCGGGGCGGAGTCGGGCAAGCCCTTGTACGATGCGCGAGGAGAGGTTTCGCGTGGCATCTTCAACTTGCGTAACGCGGCTGCCGAAGCACGGCGCAGTCATGGTGAAGAAGTACCTCTCGATGTCGACGCGGGCGTTTTCGAATACCAGACCACCGATGCCAGCGGCAGCGCTGCGGAATTGTCCCGTCTTGATCTCGACAAACTGGCGGACATGCGCCGTCGTGTGGGTATTGCAAGGCGATTTCCGATTGGCCTCATCCTGGCGATTTCGCCGTTCAATTTTCCGCTCAATCTCGTCCTGCACAAAGTCGCGCCGGCGATTGCGGTAGGCAATGCCGTCGTGCTGAAGCCTGCACCGCAAACACCTCTTACCAGTCTTCTGCTGCAGGAGGTCATGCGCGATGCGGGCCTACCTGACGGCGCGCTGGGGGTGTGTCACTGCAGTATTCCCCTTGCGGAGTCGATGGTCCGGGACGACCGCTTCGCCATGGTGACCTTCACGGGCAGTGCCAAGGTCGGCTGGCATATCAAATCGATTGCAGGCCATAAGAAGGTGGCGCTTGAACTCGGCGGCAACGGCACGGTGATCGTGGCGGAAGACGCGGACCTGGATCTCGCGGCGGCGCGGTGTGTTCGTGGCGGCGTGGTGTTCGGTGGGCAGTATTGCATTGGTGTACAGCGCATTCTCGTGCACGAGAACGTACGGGCTCAGTTCGAGGCCAGGCTGCTCGACAAGGTACGCGCGTGCAAGGTCGGCGATCCGATGGAAGAGGGCATCGACGTGGGTCCGGTGATCGACGAGAAATCGGCGATCCGCATTCAGGGCTGGATAGACGCAGCGCTGACCGGCGGCGCGCGTTTGCTGGCCGGTGGCCCGCGCGTCGGCGCAGTCGTGCAGCCGACCGTGCTGACGGATACCCAACGGGGAATGCTGGTCGAGGACGAGGAAATCTTCGGACCTGTGCTCACGCTCAACAGCTATCGCACATTCGATGAAGCCGTAGAGCGTGCAAACGATTCGCGCTATGGCTTGCAGGGTGGACTTTTCACGCGAGACCTGCAGCGTGCGTTCCGGGCGCTGGAGAAATGGGATGTCGGCGGCCTGATGATCAATGACGTGCCGATCTATCGCATCGACAACATGCCTTTCGGCGGCTGGAAGGAATCCGGCACCGGCCGTGAGGGTACACGCTACGCGATGGACGAGATGTCGGAAATCAAGCTGCTCGTGATCAACTATTCGTGAAGCCAGGTCGCGCGTTTCGCTGAACGCTGCGAAACGCGCCTTCCATGTCCTCTTCCAGGATCCAACATGTCGACGTCTCCCCTGAACATCTCCTCCTGTGACCTTGAAGATGACGCCTCGACCGGGCGCAGTCTCTATCGCAAGCTCACATGGCGGCTCGCCCCATTCCTGGGTCTATGCTTCTTTGCCGCATTTCTGGATCGCGTGAATGTAGGCATTGCCAAGCTGCAGATGCTCGATTCACTCGGATTTAGCGAAACGGTGTACGGGCTCGGTGCCGGACTGTTTTTCGTCGGCTACATCCTGTTTGAAGTGCCCAGCAACCTGATACTCGAGAAAGTCGGCGCCCGCTTCTGGATCGCGCGCATCATGGTCACATGGGGCGTGCTTTCAGGGCTGACGATGTTCGTGAAGACGCCCGGGCAGTTCTATCTCGTGCGTTTCCTGCTGGGCGTGGCGGAAGCCGGGTTTCTGCCCGGCGCATTGCTTTACCTCACCTACTGGTTTCCCGACGCGCGGCGTGGCCGGATCGTCGCACTCTTCATGGTGGGCTTGCCGCTGTCGAGTCTGATCGGTGCGCCGCTCTCAGGCTGGATCCTGTCGGTCTTTGACGGCGTGCATGGTTTGCGAGGCTGGCAGTGGTTGTTCGCGATGGAAGCAATGCCTTCCGTGCTGCTTGGTGTGCTCGTCTATATCTTCCTGCCGAAAACGCACCAGGGTGCGCGTTTTCTCACCGCAGCCGAACTCACGAGGCTAAAGCGGGACATCGGAATCGATCGGGAGGAGAAGAAGGAGCATCGGCTGGCCCAGGCGCTTGCCAATCCGAAAGTATGGGTGGTGGGCTACCTCGACCTCTGCGTATTGCTCTGCTTCTATTCGATAAGTTTCTGGATGCCCACGATGCTGCGCGATGCCGGCGCGAAGAGTGCGATCGAGATCGGCGCGCTGATGGCGATCCCCAATGGCCTGGCGGTGGTCATGGTTCTGCTAACCGGGATCAGTTCCGACCGGTTCCGGGAGCGTCGCTGGCATGTCGCCGTGCCCTTGCTGTGCTCAGCGTTCGGCCTGATTGCAAGCGCCTTTTTTCCGGGGAGCGTGGCCGCCATCGTCATCCTTCTCTCGATGGCAAACGCCGGGGCCGCGGCGGCAATGCCGGTGATCTGGGCGCTTCCGTCAACGTTTCTTCGCGGCACAGCCGCTGCCGCCGGTATTGCATTCGCGTGCTCGATTGCCAACCTTGGAGGATTCGCGAGCACCTATTTCCTTGGCTGGCTGAAAGATCGGACGCATAGCGTGGGCGCGGGTGTCATCACGTTCGGCATCTGCCTGCTGCTGGGTTGCGTGCTGGCGCTGGCAATGCCGAAGCGGGTCGTCAACCGGTGAGCGCGTGCCATTCCCGCCGGACGCGATTGTAATGGTCGAATGTGCGAAAAACTGTGACTGTTATGGTTGGGCGGCACGCGCTACGATGTATGTGTTGCACTTGCATCCAAAGAATGCCCAGATGTCCACGCGAGTCAGACGAGGCGAACATGAAACGATCTTATAGAGTGGTTGACGTCTTCACCGCGAGGCCGTTTCTGGGCAATCCGGTGGCCGTGGTACTGGACGCGGAGGGCCTGACCACTGACGCGATGCAAGCGGTCGCGCGCTGGACCAACCTGTCAGAAACGACATTTGTCCTTCCGCCAACGACAGCCGGGGCCGACTATCTCTTGAGGATCTTCACGCCGCGTAGTGAGCTTCCTTTCGCCGGACATCCAACCCTAGGTAGTGCTCACGCCGTCGTGGAAGCGGGGCGCGTCACACCACGCGAAAGCGGTCGATTGATTCAACAATGCGGCATCGGCCTCGTTGAATTGACGATCGAAGAGCGAGGCGCAGATCGCCAACTCACGTTCAATCTGCCACCTGCGAAGCTGGACCCGCTGCAGGCCGCAGATGTGGCGGAACTGGAGCTGATCCTCGGCTGCAAAGTGGCCCAGAAGACTGCGCCAGGCATTGTGAATGTCGGCGCCATCTGGATCGTGGCGCATCTGAACGATGCCGCTGCCGTACTCAATCTTCAGCCGGATTTCGCCAGGTTGGCGGAGCTCGAGCGCCGCCTCGGCGTCACGGGCCTGACCGTATTCGGCGCGCGCGAGCATGGAGACGATGCGACAATCGAAGTGCGTACCTTCGCTCCGTCCTGTGGGGTGGAGGAGGATCCTGTCTGCGGAAGCGGCAACGGCAGCGTGGCTGCCTTCCAGTGGCAGCGCGGCCTGTTGCCGGCAGGCGGAACAGATTACGTAGCTGCGCAGGGACGATGCGTCGGTCGAGATGGGCGAATCAAGGTAAGCGTGGATGCGAACGGAAATGTGCGCGTGGGCGGCTCCTGCGTCACATCGGTGGAGGGCTCGCTTACGCTCTAGACAGGACCGGACGCGAGACGCGCAGAAACGGCTTGCGCGTTGGTTTCCGGCACTTTCCTACATTTTCCGCATTCGCAAGAAAGGACGCAGGCGCTTCGAAATGAATTCCGCATTCCCCATTGACTCATCGCCCGGCTTCATCTCGGTCACCAATCCCTTCGATGGCGTCGAAGTCGGCACGGTCGTGAACATTCCGCCGGAAGGCGCGCAAGTGCTGATCCAGACCGCGAAGGAGGGCGCGCGCGTTTGTCATAGCCTGTCCCGCCACGAACGCTCTCGCGTGCTCGAGACCTGTGCTTCGCTTGTGGAACGTGATAGCGACGCCTTTGCGAATCTCATCGTCGCGGAAGCGGGTAAGACGATCAAGCAGGCTCGGAAAGAAGTGCTGCGGTGTGCGAACACGCTCAAGCTCTCCGCCGATGAGGCACGTCGAAACGCAGGTGAAATCGTACCGTTCGATGCGTATGGTGGATCGGAAAACCGCCAGGGATGATTCACCCGTGAGCCTCTCGGCATTATCGTTGCCATCACGCCGTATAACGATCCACTCAACCTGGTTGCGCATAAGCTCGGCCCGGCGATTGCCGGCGGCAATGCCGTCGTTCTCAAGCCTTCCGAACTCACGCCGCTGTCGGCGATCAAGCTCGTTGGATATCTGGTGGCGGCCGGCATGCCACCGAACGTCGTGTCGGTCGCGACGGGTGGCGCAGCGCTTGGCGAAGCACTCGTCTCGTCCCGGGACGTCAGAATGGTTTCCTTTACCGGTGGATTCGCAACCGGAGAGAGAATAGCCAGCTCCGCAGGCCTCAAAAAGCTTGCGATGGATCTGGGCGGTAACGCACCCGTCATCGTTCTGAACGACTGCGACCTCGAGGACGCTGCTACGTCGTGCGTGTCAGGAGCGTTTTGGGCCGCAGGCCAGAACTGCATTGGCACGCAACGCATTCTGGTCCAGTCGTCCATCTATGACGCGTTCCAGCGGCGCTGAACAATATCGTCTGGTTGTAGCCGACACCGGGACTCGTCAGCGTGTGCGGGTTTGTCTATTGCGACCGTAGTTTCGATATCGCGCCGGTACTCGCGCTCACCGTGCAGGACGCCGCCAATGTGTTCGAAGACCCGGAATTCTTCGGCAATGATGCGGCCCGTTCTTCGTATCTGGCGTCGCTCGATGTGCTTCGTTCGCTAGGGGCGCAAGAAGTCCGGATTGACTATAAGCCGTTCGTCGATGCCTGCCGGCTTGTGTTCGGGAGCACATTCATCGCCGAGCGCTGGCTCACGTATCGTGATGTGATTTCACCCTATCCCGACTCGGCGCGGTGAACTCAAGGTCCCGACTGCGAGCACGATGAAGATGAGAATTCCGATTGCGACTTGCTGCCAATAAAAGTTCCAGCCGACAAGAAGCAGCCCGTTTGTCGCGAAGCCTAGTAACAGGACCCCCACCAGCGTTCCTGGCACGTTCGGACGGTGCGACGAAGAAAGCGTGGCGCCGACAAACGTGGCACCGATTGCATTAAGCAGGTAACCGTTGCCTGCGAGCGGCACATACGCCTTCACGTTCGACGACAGGATCAACCCGACCAACCCGGAACTTACCGCGCTCAACCCGAAGGCGAGGTACAGCAACGCGCGCACCGGCAGACCGGAGTAGTGCGCGACACCTGCCTGGACCCCGAGCACGGTGATGCCGCGCCCGTGCCGTGAATGCGCGAGCAGCAGGTGCAGGATGCAGGCAAGGGCCGCGACAAGATACAGGGGCAGTGCGACACCGAAGAGACGCCCGTGGCCGAGCATCGAGAAAGCCTGCGGCAAGACCTGGTTCAGGAGGTAAATGGGCTGTCCGCCATCCGTTGCAAGCTGCTGGACGCTCTGGCCTATGAACAGGGTGCCAAGCGTGGCGAGAAAGGGCTCCACGCCGAACGAGGCAATCAGAACGCCGTTGAACAACCCGACCGCGAGGGCTGCGCCAAGTGCCGCGACGACCGCGATCGACAGGCCGACGTGTCGCGCCACGAGCGTCACGAATACGAGGCTGGCGAGATCGACGGCCGTGCCGACCGAGAGATCCACCGCGCCGAGCGACGCCACCGCCGTCATGGCAAGCGCTACGATCGCAAGCGGAGCGACAGTGTTGAGCAGCACGCTGTCGATGTTCGAGAGCGTGGCGAATGCCGGAGCGAACACGGCGAAGAATGTGATTGCCGCGGCGAAGGCAAGGACCAACGCATAGCGCGTCCAGCCGTTGATTGAGACGGTACGCGCGAAGGGGCGAAGGATGAGCTCACGCATGACTGCTCTTCTCCAGGTTGCGTCGGCGCAGCAGCGCCGTGAGCGAAACGACGAACAGGATCAATGCGCCTTCGACGCCGCTAATCCAGTAGCTCGACACGTTGTCCAGCTGGAAGCCGTTCGCGACAAGGCCGAGGAACACAACGCTCAGCCAGGTGCCCGCCACGGTCGGCACGAGTCGTCGGGAGAACACGACACCAAGCAGCGCGGCAGCGATTACCGCGAGAAGATTCTCGCCGGCGCCGGGTGCGCTGCCGCTCAGGAGTGCAGTGGAGGCGAGGGCGGCGATGCCGGCCGACAGCCCGCACAATACATAGCTCGCCGCGACATAGCCTTCAGCCCTCAGTCCAGCCGCGCGGACCGCTGCCGGATGACTGCCCGACGCGTGAAGCCTCAGCCCGAATCGCGTAAAGTGCCCGAGCCAGACGAACATCAGGCCCACGCCGGCAAACGCATACGAGAGCCACGGAATGGCGAACGGGCCGTTGTCGAGAAGGGCCGCGAGCGTCGGTCCGGTCGCGGAAACGGTCGAGTTTCGCGTCACGACCAACTCCAGCCCCGCCACGATGTTCATGGTGGTAAGCGTGGCGAGAAGGGGAAGCATGCGCAGTACGACAACCGCGAGCGCATTGAACACCCCGACCGTTGTGCCGGCTGACAGCGTGAGTGCGATTGCCGTCGGCGAAGCAACACCGTTGGCTAGTGACGTCGCGTAAACGGCTGCACAGAAGCCGAGGTTCGCCGCAATCGAGAGATCGATGCCGCCAGCGATGCCGTTGGAGCCACCACCGATCAGGACGAGGGTCAGGCCGAACGCGAGCGTGCCGATCACCGCCGACTGCTGCATCACATTGGCGAGATTGCCTACCGTGAAGAAGAGTGGCGAGCTTGCCGCAAACACGGCCAGCACCCCGAGAATCACCAGGAGCGCGCCACTTTGCAGCCACCATTGCGGCAGTTTGAAGGATCTCGCGACAGCGAGCACGTTGCCGCGCGATCGTCTGGATTGAACTTGACTCATGTTTGCACCGCTTCAAGATCGTGAGTCGAACCCGCACTCCAGCTCGGACCCGCTGCGCTCGCCCAGCCCAGGATTTCCTGGTGGGTCGTCTCTTTGGAGACCAGCTCCTGCACGAGCGTCCCGCGCGCGACGATGAGAATCCGGTCGGTGATTCCCTGCAATTCGATAAGGTCGGTCGAAAACAGCAGCGCCGCCGCGCCCTGTGCGGCGAGTTCGTCAAGGACCCGGTAGATCTCTGCTTTCGCGCGAATATCGACGCCCACAGTTGGTTCGTCGAGCAAGTACAGGTTCGCGCGCGTGCTCAGCCATTTCGCCAGCACGACCTTCTGCTGGTTGCCGCCAGAGAGTTGACGTGCAGGCGCTTCGGTACCCGGCGCGCGAACCTGCAGGTCGTCCATGCGTCGCTGCACCAGTTCCTTTTCACGACGACGATCAATCATGAAATGCCGCACGAACCGCTTGAGGCTCGCGAGCGAGATATTCTCGCGTACAGGCAAGTCGAGCGCGATACCATGGGCTCGCCTGTCCTCAGGCACGAAAGCAATGCCGCGGCGCACGGCATTGCGCGGATCGTCCGGCACGTACGCACCGCCATCCAGTTCGATATGTCCGTGCACGCCGGGTTCGAGTCCGAACAGGCTGCGCACGACGGCTTTGCCGCCGGAACCCAGCAGCCCCGTCACGCCGACAATCTCGCCGCGGCGTACGTCGAAGCTGACGTCTTCGAAGCGAGCGGCAGCACTCAGCCCGCAGACGCGCAGGAGCGGCGCCCCGGCCTTCCGTGTGGAGGCGGGGACGAGTGCAGCGGTACTGCCGCCGATCATCGCGGCGACGAGCTGTTGCGGCGTTGAATCGGCCACGAGGACCCTGGCAACGTCCCGGCCATCGCGAAGTACGGTCACGACGTCGCAGAGCGCTTCGATCTCGTCGAGATAGTGGGAAACATAGAGGATCGCAAGACCGCGCTCGCGTAGGCTGCGGATCGCGGAGAACAATTGCTCGGCTTCATGCCGCGCGAGTGTCGCGGTGGGTTCGTCAAAGACTAGTACGCGAGGCGCGCTGAGCAGCGCACGTGTGATCTGCACGAGCTGCTGCTCGGCAACGCTCAACTCGGCTATGAGCCGGCCCGGCTCGATATCGACGCCGAAATGCTCCCGTACAGCGGTACGCGCGAAGCGGCGCATGCTGGCCACATTCAGGACCGGCAGGAACCCGAAGGTAAGCTCGTTGCCTAGCAGTAGCGCTTCGGCCACGGTCAGGGTCGGTGCCAGCAGGCGGTCCTGGTGCACGATCTCGATTCCGAGCCGGCGCGCGTCGGAAGGACTGTTGATCGAAACGGCCACGCCATCGAGCGCGACCTCACCTTCGTCTGAACGATGTATGCCACCGAGGACCTTGATGAGGGTCGATTTCCCCGCACCGTTCTGGCCGATCAAGCCATGCACTTGTCCCGGCGCCAGGTCTAGCGAGACGTGGCGCAACGCCGGTATGCCGTCGAACTGCTTGGAGATAGCCCGCAGCTCCAGCAACCCATGCTCACTTGGCATCGGCCTGGCCCAGCGCTTTCGCGGCGTCGGCTGCGTTCTCCTTGGTCACGAGAATTGCCGGCACGTAGGTGGCGGGCGGCAGCGAGCGCTCGCCGTTGAGATAACGCGCGACGTTGTCGACTGCCGTCTTGCCGATCAGGTACGGTTGCTGGGCGACGACCGCGGCTGCGCTGGATTGCGGATTCTTCACGAGGGCGACAACGTCAGGACTGCCATCGACCGCATACGTCTTGACTTCCGTGCGATGTGCCGCGTCCACCGCCTGCGTGGCGCCGATCTGCGGAACATCCCAGGCGGCCCAGATAGCCTGGACCGTGCCCTTCGGATACTTGTTCAGCAACTGGCTGATCTGCGCGTACGAGTCCTGGACCGTGTTCGGCAGTACGTCGCGCAATTCCGGCTGGATGATCTTGATCTTCGGATACCACTTGAGCACCGTGCGCAACTGGTCATAGCGCATGGCGACAACCGGCACGCCATAGAAGCCGTTGAAAACAAGGATGTTGCCTTCTCCATGCAGGTCGTTCACGAGCTTAAGCGCCAGTTGCTCGCCGATGAAGAAATTGTCGGACGTGGTTACGTTGATGCTCGAGGGGCTCGCGGTATCGACGGTAAAGAGCGGGATGTCCGCCGCACGGATTCTCTGAAGCCATGGTTCGAGCACCGACGCTGTGCCGAGTTGCTCGATGATCGCATCGGGCTTCTGCGCAATCAGCGTCTGGATCTGGGCGATCTGCTGCGCGTCCTTGCGCCCGCCGTCGAGCGCGATCGGCGTGCCGCCCAGGCGCTTCACTTCATCTATCTGCCCTTGATAGGCCTTGAGGTCCCAATAGTGTTCCGTGCCGGCCACCGTGATGCCGATACGTTTTCCTTTCAATGACGGGATATCGTCCAGGGCCGGCGCGGCCAGCGCCACGCTTGCGAGCATTCCGGCAAGCGCGCCGGCGAAACCTCGGGCGATCGACTTGCGCATGACTGCGGGATTGGCATTGCCGTATCGGAAGTTTTTGTTCTGCATGTCAAATGAGTCAGGGCTGGAGGGTGGACGGACTTGAGACGCTAGCACGAAGACAGCGCTCGTCTAAGTCGTTTTACGGCTAAGGTTATTAGAGAGAAAATGGAAAGCAAATTCGCGCCCGAAAGCGGAGGATCGTGGATAGCATCGAGAGAATGGATGCTTCGTTGCCTGACGTTTCGTCGCCGGCATTGATGCGCCTTTCTTAACGAAGGGCCGGTGGCTCAGATCGATCGGCCCGGCACGGAGCCTGCATGTCGCGGATCATCTTCAATGCGTTTGTCATGAACACGCCGGCCCACTTGTCGACAGGCATGTGGAGGTTTCCAGGTGACACGTCGCATCGTCACGGCAGCCTGCCGAACTGGACGGATCTTGCCGCGTTGCTGGAACGCGGCCGCTTCGACGCCATGTTCATCGCGGACACCTATGGCTTGTCCGATGTCTACGGAGCCTCAGCCGACGCGGCCCTGCGCGGGGCAGTGCAAGTGCCGCTGCACGATCCCTTGCTGGTTGTCAGCGCCATGGCGAACGCGACGCGCAACCTGTGCTTCGGCGTGACTTGCTCCACGAGTTACGAGGCGCCGTTCGCGCTGGCGCGACGCTTCTCCACGCTCGATCACCTCACGTAGAGGCGGATCGGCTGGAATGTCGTGACCTCCGCATCGGACAGTGCTGCGAGGAATTTTGGGCTCGAACGACAGCACGATCATGCGAGCCGCTACGACCGTGCCGAGGAGTATCTCGAGGTTTGTTACAAGCTGTGGGAAGGAAGCTGGGACGACGACGCACTCGTGCGGGATGTGGAGCGCGGGGTGTATGTCGAACCTTCGCGAGTACACCGTATCGACCACCAGGGCATTCATTTTTCAGTCGACGGCCCGCATTTGGTGGAACCATCGCCGCAGCGAACGCCATTGCTCTACCAAGCGGGTGCGTCGACACGTGGCCGGGCACTTGCCTCGCGACATGCCGAGTGCGTCTTCGTCGGAGCGCCCTCGAAGCCGGTACTGAAACGAACGGTCCAGAATCTGCGGAACGCGTTCGCCGATGCCGGACGCGACCCGCTGAGCGTTCCGATCATCGCCGAGCACACAGTGATTACGGCACCCGATAGCGCGCAGGCGAATGAAAAGCACGAGGCCTACCGACGCGTGGCGTCGGAGGAAGGCGCGCTTGTGCTGATGTCCGGCTGGCCAGGTATCGACCAGTACGGGTTTGAACTCGATGCACCGTTCGAACATCATGAGAGTCAGGCAATCCAGTCTCCCGTTGAAGCAATGAGTTCGGCCGACCCGGGGCACGTATGGTCGATTCGCTAGATAGCGGAGTGGGAAACGGTCGGTGGGTTGAGCCCGGTCTCGGTCGGGAGCCCGGTAGAAGTCGCTGATGCATTGCAGGAGTGGGTGGCCGACACCGGCATTGACGGTTTTAATCTCTCGTATGCCATCATGGACGCAGGCTTTCTCGATTTCGTCGATCTCGTCGTTCCCGAGTTACAGGCGCGCGGTGTGTACCAGCGAGATTACGTACCGGGGACCTTTCGCGAGAAGCTGTTCGGCCGCGGCCCGCGGCTGAGCGCGCCGCATCCTGCCGTGGCATACCGACGCTAAGGTATGGCTACCGGCGCCACAGCGATCGTTCGATCGCTTGCTTCGAATCAATCGTTTTCAGCCGCTCGCGACGCCTGGATGATCTTCCCAGAAAAGGAATAAGAAACCGAGAAATGATTGGTTTTTATCGATGACGGCGCTCGTTACAGTTGTTGGCTCTGGTCACGTTGCCCGGACTTCTTGTCGACCGGCCTTGACTGGCATATCTAAATCTCAAATATCGATAGCGAACGCACTTGTCTTCAATCAAGGGCTCGTCCTGGCGGAACAACGGCTGACCGCATGGAAGGGACAAAGTTGAAGGTGGACGGCAAACAGCCGTTTGCTTTTCCAGACACAAGATTTCAGAACAGAAGCGAGAGACGCAATGAGCAACGGCGATTCGGGCAAACAAGTCGTATCAAGTGCGGAAGGGGCAGGGCAGCATGAGGTGGATGTGCTGGTCATCGGGGGCGGTCCGGCGGGTGCATGGGCTGCGATCAGCGCCTCGGCCAAAGGCGTGAAGGTGTTGCTGGTGGATAAGGGCTTCTGCGGAACGTCGGGTGCGACGGCCCCCGCGGGTACCGCGTTATGGCACGTTCCTCCGGATGCCCAGTCGCGCGAAAAAGCCAAGGCGAGCCGGTTCGGCCTCGGCGGCGAGCTGGCTGAGCACGCGTGGATGGATCGTGTGCTCGAACAGACCTGGATCAATGCCGAGCGCCTGGCGGAATGGGGCTATCCGTTTCCGTTTGATGCCAACGGGATCGAGCATCGCGACTCGCTGCAGGGTCCCGAATACATGCGGCTCATGCGCAAGCGGGTCAAGCAATCCGGCGCTCGCATCCTCGATCAGAGCCCCGCGCTCGAGTTGCTGACCGATGAACATGGCGTGGTCGCCGGCGCGGCCGGCGTGCACCGGCAGACGGGCGACACCTGGCTCGTGCGTTCGCAAGCTGTCGTGATTGCGACAGGCGGATGCGCGTTCCTCAGCCGCGCGCTCGGCTGCAACGTGCTCACCGGTGATGGCCAGTTGATGGCTGCAGAAGCGGGCGCGGAACTGTCCGGCATGGAGTTTTCAAACTCTTATGGACTGGGGCCCGCATGTTCCTCGGTGACGAAATCGCTTTTCTATACCTGGGCAACTTTTTACTACGCGGATGGCGCCGTGATTGAAGGCGCCGGTTCGGCGCGCGGCAGGGGCATCATCGCTCATACCCTGCAGACGCAACCGGTGTACGCCCGCCTCGATCGGGCCGACAGTGAGATTCGCCAATGGATGCGTACGGCCCAGCCCAATTTCTTCTTGCCGTTCGATCGTCAGGGTATCGATCCCTTTGAACAGCGCTTTCCCGTGACCTTGCGTCTCGAAGGCACGGTGCGCGGCACGGGTGGCCTGCACGTCGTCGACGAAAGCTGCGCAACCTCGGTCGAGGGACTCTACGCTGCGGGCGATGCAGCCACCCGCGAATTGATATGTGGCGGCTTCACGGGTGGTGGCAGCCACAATGCGGCTTGGGCGATGTCGTCGGGGTTCTGGGCGGGCGCGGGCGCTGCAGATCATTCGAGGGACACCCGTGCCACGGCGCGGCGCGTCCTGACGCGCGCAGGCGGAGTTGGTCTGCATACGGATAGCGCAAGCACCCCATACGATAGTGCCGACGTTATTCGCGCCGTGCAGGCCGAGGTCTTTCCCTATGAACGCAACTGGACGCGAAGCGGCGACCTGCTCGAAGACTCATTGCAGCGCCTCGACAGTCTATGGGCAAGGCTCGGACACTGCGCACCGGCGCGGACCGCTCAGGAGGCCGTGCGTGCCCGCGAGGCGGCCGCGATGCTAGCGACGTCGCGTTGGATGTATCGGAGCGCGCTGCAGCGCACCGAGACGCGCGGCATGCATCGCAGGCGCGAACATGGGTCCCTTGACCCGCGTCAACGCCACCGGCTGGTGAGCGGCGGCCTGGATGAGGTGTGGGTGCGGCGGCTCGCAGTGCCGTATCCGAAACGTGAAGACTTCTCCATCGCGGCGGCCGCATGATAGAAATCGTCAGTGCCGCGCGCTGTACGGGATGCAATATCTGCGTTACTGCGTGCCCGACCAACGTGTTTGACGCGGTGCCGAACGGAGTTCCAGTGATTGCCCGGCAGGCCGATTGCCAGACCTGCTTCATGTGCGAATTGTATTGCCCCGAGGATGCGCTTTTTGTCGCGCCGCTAGCCGACGCGGTCCGGTCGCACGAGAGTGTCTTGGCCGATCCGGTGACGATGGGCGCCTATCGTAGCGCCGTTGGTTGGGCACGTGGAGAGAGGTCCACCGCGGATCAGGACGCAAGTTATGAGCTGCTGATCCGGGCGCGCTGAATGCCTCGCAAGCAGGCAGGGGTGCGGATCGATTTCTGTCGTGCCCGGGTCAGAGCGGGTGGTGAGCGTTATCAAAACCCACTATCTCCACCAGCAATTCCTCATATATATCGATTCTGCTCGATACCGAAAGTATTTCGGCTATAGAAAGCATCGTCCACTCGAGTCGGTCCTTCTGGCATGCGCCGGCGGGATCACCGCTACTAGTCGTCGAGACGAATGCCGACCTTTAGCGTCACTTGCCAGTGCGCAACTTTGCCGCCCTCGACATGACCACGCGTTTCAATGACTTGAAACCAGTCAATGTTGTGCAAGGTTCTGTCGGCTCTTGCCAGCGCGACCGACACCGCGTCGTCACTCGATTGCGTTGACGAGCCGGTCAGTTCGATTTGCTTATAGACGTGATGGGACATGGGAAAAATCTCCTTGAATAAGTCAGGCTGCGAATCGGCCTTCGGTGGCGATTTCGCCAAGGGGTTTGCGCGGACTGGGCGTTTCTCGCGCCTGCAGTGTCTCCGGCAGCGAGGCTTTGTCGCCGAGACGGCCTATCGCGATCCCTGCTTCAATCGAGTAGGTGTCCGGGATTTTCAACTCGTTGCGGATCCTGTTTCGTTCGATTCCGGCCAGTCCGTGCGTGTGCCATCCAGCTAGACTTGCCTGCAGCGCAAGATAGCCCCACGCGGCACCACTGTCGAACGAATGACTGAGTGACGGCACTTCGTCCGTTCCCCCCGGCGGCACAAACGTACTCTTCGAAAGGACGATTACCAACGCCGCTGCCTCACTGGCCCAGCTGCGATTGAAGTCGTTCAGGAAACCCAGAAATTGCTTCCAGTGTTCGCTATCGCACGTTGCGTAGATGAACCGCCACGGTTGTGAGTTATACGAGGAAGGCGCCCAACGGGCGGCCTCGAGAAACGTCAGCAGCGTCGCGTTGTCGACAGGTTCCGGGCTAAAGGCGTGCGGCGACCAGCGATTGACGAATTGCGGATCGATAGGGTGGTCTGCGCTGCGAGGGTTAGGCGTTGTCATGATGGGTAGTCGCTCACAAGTTGCTCACTGGTTAGTCTCTCAACAGAGCCGCGAAGGAAACGGCACGGTGAAGTCGTTGAGTGGCTGGGTTCGAATCAAGCAGTTACGTGAGCGAGTATAAGAACGGGGCACGATTTGATCTAAGGAAGGTCTGAAAAACTCATTTTCAGCCTGACTGTTCGCCACATTCGAAATTGGTGAGTCTCGAAAGTCGTTTTAGCGTTGGGAACCGAATGAATACGGACCAGAAATTGAGCTCGATGTTTGTGGATCGCCGCTTTCGCGGCGTCTACCGCTCACATTTTCAACAGCTTGCGACGCGCCATCCAGAGATTGGACAGCGCGAACAGCGTTGTAAGTTGTGCGGTGTTTTTCTTCAGACCACGGTAGCGCGCCTTCGCAAAACCAAACTGCAGTTTGATCACCCGACACGGATGCTCTACCTTGGCGCGCACGCTTGCTTTAAGGTATTCAATTTCGTTGACGATGCGATCAAGCGCGTCGTCTTTGTCCAGCGCCGCGCGCTTGCCGGGGCACATCGCGACCATCCGCTCCACTGCCTTTGCGCTCGTACGTTTTTGTATCCCACGATAGCCCGCATCGCCGTACACAACAGTTTCCTCGCCGTGCAGCAACGCGTCCGCTTTGACAATGTCGTGCACGTTCGCGGCCGTTCCTTGAACGGTGTGTACCAGCCCGAATTCGGCGTCCATGCCGATATGCGCTTTCATGCCGAAGTACCACTGATTGCCTTTCTTCGTCGAGCTCATCTCGGGATCGCGCTCAACGCTCGCGTTCTTGGTCGAGCTGGGCGCGGCGATCAGCGTGGCATCAACGACCGTACCCGCTTTGAGCAGCAGTCCTTTGCTGCTCAGTACCGCATTGACCGCTGCGAGTATCTGGGCGGCAAGCTCGTGCTTCTCAAGCAGATGCCTGAATCGCAAGATCGTGCTCTCGTCGGGCAGACGCATGTTCCAGTTGTCCAGTGCAGCAAACTCCCGAAACAGCGGCACGTCGTGCAACGCTTCTTCCATTGCAGGATCGCTCAAGGTGAACCACTGCTGCATAAAGTGGATGCGCAACATCGTCTCCACTGGAAACGGCGGCCGCCCTCGCTTACCTTCGGGTGCATGCACCGACACCAGCGCCACCAGTTCGCGCCACGGAACCACGCGATTCATCTCGTCGAGGAACTCCCGCTTACGCGTTCGTTTGGTCGTCAAATCCAATCCCAGATTAGCTTGCCTCATCCTGCAATCGTCGCAGTCGTTGGCCTATTTGGCACCTCAATCGAGCGCGATTTATGCAGACCTTCCCTAACAAGAAATCGGCCGAACCTTATCGCGATAGCGCGGTCACGCGGTTTTTGTGTTTGGATATAAGGGGGTGAGAATATGCGAACGGAAGGAAACGTTCACCAGGAGGGCCGCATCGGAAACGGATTGGCATTCCGGTTTTCCTTCTATCGATATGTGAACAAACTGGAAGAGCGGCATTGACCTGCGCGCTGTGCTCGACGCATGCTTGCAGGTTGTGATTCTTATCTTTCTCAATCCACGTTAGGTCGACTAATGCCCTCGTCAACTCCCCGCTTCGGCATTTGGGCGCTGGTGCACGGTAGCCGTGCAGCGCTGCAGGATCCTGACGAACCCTACGATGCGTCGTGGTCACGCAACCGCGAGCTCGTCCTGGAAGCCGAGCGACTCGGTTTCGACTCGACGCTGGTCGCGCAGCATACGATTAATCCGCATGATGAAACGCTTGATCAACTGGAGGCCTGGACTGCTTCGGCAGCGTTGGCCGCTCTGACTACGCGCATCGAGATCATCACGGCGATCAAGCCCTATCTCTATCATCCCGTCACGCTGGCCAAAATGGCCTTGCAGATTGAAGATATCAGCGGCGGGCGATTCGCAATCAATCTGGTCAACGCATGGAATCGTCCTGAACTGGCCAAGGCCGGTATCGGTTTTGCGGAGCATGACGAACGATACGCATACGGCCGTGAATGGATCACGGTTGTAAATGACCTGATGCTTGGAAAGCGCACCAATTTCAAGGGTCGGTTCTTCGATGTCGAAGACTATGTCTTGCGTCCTGCCGACCGCTTCCGGGAGAGACCGCGCATCTATGTCGGCGGCGAGTCGGAGCCGGCGAGGGCGCTCGTGGCTGACCACGGCGATTGCTGGTTCATCAACGGGCAACCGTTGCCGGATGTGCGTCGATTGATCGAAGACGTGGGAGGGCGCGCCCGTACCGGTGCGCCATTGCGCTTCGGGCTTTCTGCTTTCGTGATTGCGCGGCCAACGGACGGGCAGGCGCAGGCGCATCTCGATCACCTGTTCGCGCTTGCTGCGAAGGACGCTCCCTTGCGTGCAGTGCAGAAGGAAAACAGCGATCCAAAGGTGGTCATGCACCAGACGTTCACCAAGTCAGCGCGCGTTGGATCGAATGGCGGAACCGCAGCGGGGCTGGTTGGGAGCTACGAAACGGTAGCGCGGCGTATTGTCGAGTTTCACCGGGCGGGAATCGAATTGTTCATGCTGCAGTTCCAGCCGTTTGAGGCGGATATGAAGCGATTCGCGCAAGAGGTGATACCTCTCGTCCGTGAACTGACAGCCCGAGACGATAGGTGAGACGTGGGCAGGACTGACAGCGAACCCACATTGCTTGTTTGGCGCAAGTTTATCGATCAGGAAGCTTGAGGTAGCGCTGCATCTGTCGCAACTGGCAGGAGCTGGGCAAAAAAAACAGATGGGTGTTTATCAACGCGCGCTAACGTCGATATATTTCCCAAGTGACGCAATGGCCTTGCGCTTTTAGCCGGATACGAGGAATCGATGGATGCTTTGTCGGCAGCGAGTAACGCTGAGTTCAGGGATGTCAGGTTCGTGCTCACGGACATGGATGAGACTCTTACCTATCAAGGCAGGCTCTCGGCCGCGACCTACTCCTCGCTCGAACGGTTGCAAGGAGTGGGTATACGAGTCATCCCGGTGACCGCAGCGCCCGCGGGTTGGTGCGATCAAATGGCGCGGATGTGGCCGGTCGATGGCGTGATCGGCGAGAACGGTGGCGTATTTTTTCAACGCGAGCCGCACGGCCATGGAGTCGTTCGCAAGTTCTGGCATCCCGAAGGCGTACTGCGGGAAATCTCCGCGCGCCTCGATTCGATTGCCAAGGCCGTACAGGCGCAAGTTCCGAACGCACGATTTGCAGATGATCAAGCGTTTCGATTGACCAGCATTGCATTCTC